>Ga0154006_1000035_pt1 | contig 62238 bp, 52 predicted proteins | sample TSFL090MetaG_FD_104747 | JGI IMG/M metagenome (GOLD analysis project Ga0154006, IMG submission 104747) | Attine ant fungus gardens microbial communities from Florida, USA - TSFL090 MetaG | ecosystem: Host-associated > Fungi > Mycelium > Unclassified | place: USA: Florida, Wakulla State Forest...
CCCCTCACGGGCACCGACGCTGCTGCCTATCCCCCGGCACGACTGCCGACCATCTCCCCGACGGTACCGAAGTTTCCGCGAAATCGAGAACACTCGCTACTACGGGGGTTCTCGGGCGGATACCGCGCAACTCATATTGCCGTTGCGGTGCCTCTTCCTTCATCAGCGTCAGATACGGCACAACGAAACTCCATTCTTCGTCCGTTACGTCACTTGGGTAGGGTCTGCGTTTTTCCATCTCCCTTGGACGCCAGCACCGATGAAAAGTGCATAACACGCTCTAGTGCGGCCCCCTCGTCACATGCCACGAAACCGCGGGACTGCTCGCGCATCACTGGACAGGCTGACGGTGTAGAGTCCGTTCCAGAGAGGAACCTCAAGTGAAGCGATGAGCTTCACCAAACCAGTGAAGGCGCAGGCTTTCATCAAGAATGAGCCCATTGACGGCGAACTTCCTCAGTTACCTTTGGCCAATGTATTCGCTCCTGCTCCAGACGACGGCGTTCGCCCCATCGTCCGGTTTGAAGATCGGACAGTAGTTGCGCTTCGTCCTTCGTGAGATTCACGGCAGGCCGCTTGTCCTGAGTCGGCTCGTCGGTCAGGAGATGTCGATGCGACTCAACGACCTCCTCCGTCATCAGAACCGACCTCAGATGTGGGAAGATTTCGCGAGCCCGGGACAGTATATGCAAGCCCCAAGTATCGATGTCGCCCCAGTAGAGAACATCCGCAGCCGGCACCCATTCTATTCCCCGTAGAGCAGTCACATTGTTCCCGAGCGCCATCACGACTGCCACTCCTTCGATATCCGGAAGCGCAAGCCCGCTCTCGAGGTTCTCGACAATCAGTAGTCGCTTTGGTGGATACCGAAACACATGGTTCCACTGGCCTACGGGGATCTGAAGATCCTCCATGCCCAGCAGTTGCTCGCGAAGCCCGGCATCGAGCAGTCTCATCCGTACCGTATCGGGTGAACGCCTCAGCACCATGACCTCACGAATATCCCCCTCCTTGCCCATAAGGATTCGAAGCAGCGGTTCCACGACACCACGCCGTCCCTCAACCCATTTCGTGTCTATGTCTACCAGTGGCAATTGGCGCAGGTAGAGTCCGCTCGCCGGATTTTGCCTGCACCAGGCCAGCAATTCCATCAGTCGCCGGAAATCATCGTCAGACCAGTCGGCGGTTCTTATGACAGCATTGGTGCAATCGCGCTGGCCGGCCAAGACCGGATACCGCTCTCCTATCCTCCGCCACCGCACATGAACGGTATCCCAATGCCGGCGCAGTCCTGCACAATCCGCCACAGCCTGCGCATCTTCGAACAACACCTTTTCCGGTATAGTGATGCTGCCCATGGTCCGCCAGTTCACCGAGCGCCACACGGCAGCAGCCCTTCGCCCCTTATCCCTGGAAACCCTGTCGAAATCATTCCACGCCCCAAGCCAAGCCCGCATGGCCCCTGGAGCGTTGGCCGCGTGCCTGTCCGACGGGACTCGTAGTGCAACCGATAACGGCCACGAGCCCTCCAATGGCTGCGCCAGCCAGTCGGCTTGATAACGCTCCAGTTGACGACGGCATGCAACGGCGAGATCGTCAGGCAGCAATGCTCCGCCTAGTTCATTCACTGGCATTAGGTGTCGCTCTGAGGCATTTCATCATCGACGTTACCTTTCTCTTCGGGCCGCTGGTGGCCGAGACCGACCAGTCGCCGATGCGCCATGTCGTACTCGATCGCCACCGCTCCAGAACTGTTGCGCAACTTGTTGCTAAAGACGTGGGCACCACCGATGAATGGCTCGAGTGTTCTTACTGCCTTCATCGGTGTAGCCATCAGCATTTGGAATCCGAATGTATTGAAGATGTTCAGCGTCATTGCGGTGAACTCGCTATCGGCTTTGTCGAACGCCTCATCCATCAATACCGTGCAAAACTGCGGCAGCGGTCTCTGCGTCCCGGCGAGTTGATAGCGCAATGCCGCCGCCAGGCATGTCGCAGCCAGCTTTTGTCGCTGTCCGCCAGACTTACCGGCGCCGGACTGAAAAATGTCGCGCACTCGGCCATCAGCATCAAATTCTTTTGCCACAAATTCGACGTGCTGCCGTACGTCTAGCACGAGTGCTTTCCAGCGCTCGTCCTCTGGCTTGTCACTGTGCAACCGTTGGACGATTGTATTGAGGGCCTTAAACTGCTCCTCTCGCTCCTCGCGGGTCACATCTGGCTTGATATTGCGCTCGAGGCAGTTCTTGAGCTCGGCCAGGAACGCGGTCACATCCGGCAGCGTTCGAGGCCGGTTCTCCAAAACCAGATAGGTACCAGCGTTGAACTCCGACTGCGACAGTGCGTCGTTGACAATATTCATGCGCCCCCGTATCTCATCCTTCTCGGTAATGAGACGCTGCCTCAGTCGGGCCAGATGGCGATCGCTCTGTTCGTTGAGCAGCTTGAAAAAACGCTCCTCGAATCGGGGTAGATCGTCCTCCTCGATTTTGGCTAACAGCCGGGCATAGTCGGGCCAATCGTCCAGCGTCGCCCCCATATCCGCAGCTGCCATCTTGTGTTCACGCTGAAACATACGGAGAACTTCCTCAAGCAAGTTCCGGTCATTTGCTTGAGCCTTATCGGCGTCGTTCCTTCTGTCCTTCAGTTCACTGCGCGCAGATAGGCGTCGCTGCTCCAGGTTCTCCAGCGTCAGGTCGTTCAAGTTCCCAAATAATGACTGAAGCTCATCTCCGTCTACTGATGGCATACGCGCATCGTCGCGCGTATTTTCCAGATCCCGGATCAACCCGTTGATCTGCTGTTCGGTGTCAGCATATTTATTCTTTTCTGTTTCATGCGCGCTGCCCGCCTGGGCGGCCTTTGCCCCCTGCACCTTGATTCGCTCATCGAGTTCCTGGATCTCCGGGTGTGAACGTTGCGCCTCTTCTATCTGGTTCAGCAAACGCTGCACCTCGTCGGCCACCGAGACGTCGTCGATGTCCTCCCAGACCACCTGCGTCAATTCCGCCGCTGCGTTCAGTTGCGCCCGTTCCTTGTTCTGTGTCGACTGGAGTTCGGCTAGCTCCCGACTGGCTTCGCTTTCCACCTTCTGCTGAGCGTGGATTTCATCGAGAAGCTCAAGTTTTTTTTGCTCGTTGGAAAAACCGATCGCCCAACTCCGACGTTCGTCAAGGCGGGTGCGGTCATTTTTCTCATGCCGTGCACCTCCCCGCTTGATCTGACCGTGCAGGCTGATGGCCCGCGGTGAATTACGAAACTCCTCAGCCGTTTCTGCGCACACGAACTCACCGTAATGTGCGGCTATCTCGTCGCGCAGCCAGCCGCCGTATTCATCCGCCGACGAATCCAGCATCCTGCCGGGAGCCTTCGGACCATTATCGAAACGCTTTTGATGCGGTCGCATACGCAGGTAAAGCACATGCTGTCCCGTATGATTCGACTCGAGCCAGTTCACAACTCCCGGATAGTGTTCCTCCGGCACAAGAAACGAGCGGGTAAGAGGAGCCAGCAAACGCTCCAGAGCACCCTGCCACTGCCTGAATTTCTCGGGTACGTCGAGCAGTTCACCACCGAACGGAAGCGAAGCGGGATCCAAATTCAGGGCAAGTGCAATCTGGTCGCGGACATTGACCAGTTCACGCGGCAAGTTCGATTTTCTCTGTTCAAGCGAGGTCGCATCAGCAAGCAGTTCCTTGAGCTGCCGTTCCGCCTCAAATCTCTTCTGGCGCAGTTCCTCGGCCTTCGCCTCGCCTTCTTCACCCGGACCGCGACCCCGCAGCACTCCGGCGCGACCGATACATTCGCCAAAATGGCCAGCATCTTGCGGCTCAGGCCACCCGAGCGTCTGGAGCCAGACTGACACCCGGGCACGCGCACGGCGAACCTGCTTCAATTGCGTTTCCTTGGTGGCCAGCTGCGACTGTAGCCCTGCGACATTGCCGTCGTTCATGCCGGCACGCAGCGCCATCAATCGCTGGAGTTCGGTCTGCTGGTCGTCCGCCTTACGAGCCAATGCATCGACGCTCTGACGCAGCCCTTCGAGCGCGATCTTCAACTCGTCCACACGCCGGCCACGCAACGTGTATTGCAGATATTCGCGGTGGTGGTCAAGTTGCGCCAGCAGTTCGTCAACCCGGGCGACCTCCGCGTGATGCTCCTGATACAACTTATGATGCGAACGTGCGAGATTAAGCAGATCGCGCTGCTTACGAGCCTCCACGACGTCCTGGTGGGCCGCTGCCAGCGTGTTGAAGTCCTCGCAGAGCGCTTTGGCAAGGCCGAACGTTTGGGGCTCGTCCAGCATATTGTCACGCATGAACGCGTTGATATCGCCCAGATTCTTCGACGACTGTGTCCTGTGAAGCAATCGCAACGCTAGGTCGTGGTCTATACCTAGGCGCGCCTTGAAGCGTTCACGGAAGGACGCGTGCGTTTCAAAAGGTTTGACTTCAGGAAGATGCTTTGCAAACGAGCGCAGGTTGTAGTCGGCCAGCATGAAGAACGACAGTTCCTTGAGACTGAATTCCCGTTCGATCACGAAGAAACAGTGTCGCACGTCCTTTGCGAGTGTCGACTTACCCTTGATCCACCACATGCCGACCAGCGTCAGCATCTGCCCCTGTGCGTTTGCATACACCTCGGCGACTGCACTGAGGGTGGTGTCGGGTCGCAGATACTGCGCCGCGATGATCCCTTCCTCCGATTCCTGCGTAGCCCAGGCTCCACGTACATAAGTGACCATCGTCCGATCACGGGTGACTTTATCGTTACCCCGGGCCGCAGCATTGAACTCTGAATTCGGCGGCGCCATCAACGCCGAATGTGCATCGAGAATGGTCGATTTTCCCGATCCGGACGGCCCAACGAGCAAGTGACCGCGCGGCGAAATATCGAATACGTGGAGCTTGCTAAACGTCCCCCAGTTCATGACCTGCATTTGCCGCAGCCTGAACTGCTGCTGCTCTGCTTCTTCGAGATCACGATCGCTCCATGTCGGGCGAGAACCCTCTTCCCTACGCGCTGCCCCGTCCGCCGCTGCCGGCGACAATTCCGGATCCTCGAATAGCTGGGCTGTCTCCACGTTCGATCACTCCCCGTCCATCACACTGTCTTCATCAAATTCGTCTGGCTCATCGACGATCGGCAAGCTCCCTGCATCATCCTCTACTGCTGGTCTCCCGTCTGCCTGTTCCCTGATACGCCGATAGGTTAGCGACAGTTCGCTTATCTGTTCATGTGAGAACACCAGCTTGAGCGCTGGCGACACCTCGAAGCGGTCTCCGCTATTGCGAATCAGGCGAAGGAAGTTGTACTTCTTGGCCTTTTCAATCGCTGCTTCGACCTGCCTGCTAAAACGCACCCGGTCAACGATATCACTGGCTTCATACGCTTTCAGATGATCGACCATTTCCGACCGGGAAATCGTTGCACGGCGACCTTCGGCTTCAGCCAGAGTCAACTCCATCCTCAAGAAAAGCACCAGAGCGGAATCAACGAAGGTAAGCCGGACTTCCCGCAGAAGTTGCGGCACGTCGAGCTCCGGAGCATAGGCCGGGCGTGCAAATGCGATTTTTTGCTCTCGGTCAATGACGAGATCGAGGAAGGCCGCATGCAGCAATTGTCGCAATCGCGGCTCGTGGTCTATCAGGACTGGCCAGAGTCTGCTGTGACGTTCGTCGATTGAGGGACCGCGAAGCAGCAACGCGTACGCCCGGCGCACGTCATACGGTAGCGTCGACGAGTCACCTTCGAAGAGCGCCTTCTCCTGGCCGCCGTCGACTGGACGATGGAATTCGTCGTCTGCTTCATCAGGCAACTCTTCGTGCCTGTCCAGGTCACCCGCCTCGGGCGCATCGCCTATCGCGTCCGCTATACCCGTCCGAAATTCGGTCCCACCGCCCATCCGCCGGAAGACGGGTTGACGGTTATGGCGTTTGCTAATCGAGGTCATTCAGGCAGTCCCTCGTAAATAGTATCTGTGCAATCCGTGCGTGGCGCACGACACCATCTTGTCCGGCCCACGACACCCGTTCCCATGGATGGAATTCACGCTCGCTGTTCTGGAGAACGATACCGTATCTCTGACCAAGGGACATATAGCCAACTATCGACGCAAGCCCCTGGGTGACCTCGAACATACGGGTCAATTCTCCAACACTCAGCTGATTGCGCTCGGCTAGTGCGGACCGGACGTTCTGCTTAAGTAGCGGAATGTCGATATCCGCGTTGTCGATCATCTCACGCATGGCCTCAAGGTCGATTTCCGGCGCCTCGGCCTCGTCGACTGAAGTTTCTCCGGGGCGCTCCTGTGGATCAGCGAGTACCAGTTGCGCCACCGAACGCAAGCTGCTGGTCGACAACGTCAGGGTGAAATCCAAAGTTCGGCCATTGGTCAGTTGGTCCTTCAGCGCCAGTGACTCCGCGATCGCAGAGCGGATCAAACGCTGAATCTTGCGCTGCTCCTGGAACTCCCGACTTTGCACAAAGGTTTTCAGACTACGGCTCAGCGTTGCCATAACGTCCTGAACCATCCCGCCTTCGACGAGCAATGTCTCCGTCACACGAAAAAGCCGTCGGCGCTCCTCGAGGCCCAGTGAACGGATAAATGGTCGAGACTCCAGCGCTTCCAGCGCAGCTTTTAATCCTTCAGATTGCGAAGGGTCAGTCAACAACCGCCAAAATGCGAGAAAAGACTTACCCTCGTCACTTTCCGCAATGACGTCGCTCCCAAGGAATACCTTCTCCAATACCTCTCCGCGAGATCCATCGTGCTCGACCAGTTGTCGGCGCAAGTCGCGATTGAGGCGTTCAAATGCTTCACGCACCCGCCTGAAATCGACTGCAATCGCCTCCGTCATCGCAACGATATGACGCCCCCGTTCGCTGGCACGAGCGGGATCCAGAGGCGACACACCATGCTTCATGACATGCCGGATTTCCTCAGTAATGCGCCTGGACTCCTCATGGAGAGTCGTCAGTCGAGATGCCGGATCTGGGTCGGTGTCGGAAGCCAAGCGGAGCACAGAATCGATAACGACCGCCAGGCCGCTTTCAGTAGCCGTCTGCCTCGGCTCAAGCTGTCCTCTGACCAGTTGCAGCGCTGGCACTACGTCTGCCGAGAGCTCATATAGCTCTTCGCTGGCCCCCTCCGGAAAACTGCGAGCTAGCCATTTGGCCTGCACCCACTCGGCAACCAGAATCTGCGGCGTCTTTTCAATATCCTCTCCGCGGACACGTAATCCGTCCAGTTCGACCGAGAGCTTCTCCATTAGACTCGCCGAACCCAACTGCGTCGAGCTTTCGGAAAACAGCGATTGCAATAGCGCTATGGTCAAAGGCGCCTGATGGGAGCCGAGCAGCATCCACATCGGTTTCTCTCGAATTGCCTTGAGTTCATGCAGCGCCAGTGCGGTTTTCATGTCACGCTCGTCTTCAGCTCGGCCTTCGCGGGTTGATTCTCTGACGGTTGGCTACACCTGTTCACTCAAACGTGACTTCCGAAACCCACCATCGCTTACTCGGCATTGCTACCGGCACTTCCGAGCTCTCTAGCAAAAGCCAGCGCTCCACCGATATCGAGATGTGTCGACGCGAACGCACGTCGTCTCACTTTTTCAGGTAGAGCCCAATCCCATTTCTCTTGCTCGAGATTTTCAATTTTCCCGAGCGAATCCAGGGCCGTCGTTGCATCCCATTCACCGATCCCCCTAAAAACGTCGACTAGGCGGTCCACGTGTGCGTTTGTAACGCTGACCACAACACCACCGTTGAAGGCATCGATTTTGTGCGCCTTGAGCAGTAAGGCGAGTGTGTCGTTAATCCAGTCACCGCGCCAAGTAGCGATGTGCACAGCTGCTCCTTCCTGTACGAACACGGCGGAGGCCAACGAGGCATCGGCATAGAAGCGACGCGCTTCTTGCAGCAGTTCACGACCTCGTGCGTCGAGGGTCGGTTCCGCTGCGTCACTTGCAAGAACACGTCGCATTTCACGCCGAACTTCGTCGTGAACCATAGCACCGTTCCCGTCAAACTGCGGCGGGGCGCCGCCGTGGTCCGGCAACACATAGATGGTCTTGTTTTCCTCATCTACTTCCTGGACGCGCCAGCGCCGCCCAGCAAAAATCAAACCCTGTCCGATGGTCAGTGGATGTGCAACTGGCAGGCTCCCGAGCTGGCGCCCTTTGGCAATCAGTCGGAACTCCTCGTCAGTCGCAAACGCGGAATAGAACTCATAGTGGTTGACCAACCTCTCGCCTGCCTCGCCGTGCAGCAGCAGGCCGTTCGACGACTGCACAATGAGGTCGAGCTTGCCAAGATGAAGCAGAATCTCCTTGAATGTCTGCTTATCGATCGCGTCGAACGTGCCGCTCGCAATCAGACTGCTCCATAGATATCCCGCAGTGCATCCTCCGCGTTCAGCGATGATTGAAAGAATTTGTTGTACAAGAGTCGACGCATGGAGGCCGCCGATCCGTGGTGGCTCGAACCATTTCCGCATCAGCAGGTGCACCATAGCGACTGACTGAACCAGACCTTCGCGTATCCTGTCCGAAAAGTCGGACTGTGGCGTGAGATCGGACTCGATACAGTAGCCACGCAGGATGGACGGTTCTCCTTTGCGGCGGCCGGATCGACCGAGACGCTGACGCAGGCTCGCCACCGAAGGCGGAGCTCCAATCTGCGCAATGCTCTTCACCGAGCCGATATCGATTCCGAGCTCGAGTGTAGTTGTGCAAATGGCGCTAGCTGGTCTTGCGCCCTCCTTCAGGACGCGCTCGGTATCCTCCCGCAGTTCCTTCGAAAGGCTTCCATGGTGAGGCCAGAATTCGTTGGGATACCCGTCCCGCTCGCACGCACGACGCAAAAGATCCGCGTACGTTTCCACCTGTCTGCGGCTGTTCGGAAATATGAGATTGTTAGAACCGCGCAGCGACGCATATAGCTGATTCGCTACATCAACGGTACTTCCTGGGACTGCGTCCTCGAGATTCGGACTTTCAAGATCAGGTTCGCGCTCCACTCGTGGCGGTCGGTGCACGAAACCCTTGATCAAGACCTTCAACTCCTGAGTGGTACTTTTTGACTCGATGATACCAATCGCCGACTCGCCACCCGGACGCAAGAATCGCGCAGCGAGCTGCATGTCACCTAGGGTCGCAGATAGTCCGACACGTGGCACAGTATGGCCACATGCTCGCTCGACGCGGTACATCAAGGACTGAAGCTGCTTTCCTCGCTCGGAGCCGATAAAAACGTGCAACTCGTCGACAACGATGTAGCGCAGAGAAGCGAATGTCGCCTCCATGGACGACCCACGGTTGACGAACATCGCTTCTAGGGATTCAGGCGTTATTAGAAGAACGCCCGTTGGATTCTTGAAAAATCGCTGCTTTCTACTGCTTGAAACATCGCCGTGCCACCCGACAACAGAAATCTCCAGCTCCTCGCAAAGGCTATCCAGTCGAGACCACTGGTCATTGATGAGAGCCTTGAGGGGACTGACGTAAAGAACTGACCCACTGCATGGCGACTCGCCGAGCAGGTTTGATAAGATCGGCAGAAATGCCGCTTCAGTCTTCCCAGCCGCCGTTTGAGCCGCAATGATGATGTCTCGATCGGCATTGATTAGCGCAGGCACCGCACGCTCCTGTGCGTCGCGCAACTCAGTCCACCCTTCTCTCCAGATCCACCGGCGAATCTTTTCGTCGAGAAGGTCAAAGCTCCTCGAATCAGCCGAGGCGGAAGCTTGTGAACTCATCGTCACCCTCGGTCGCTACGTCACTCATGCCTCCAGTGTCCTTCTCTACTTCGAGCGCTCCGATCAGTTGCTGCCATTCAGCAGTTGGGTTCTGTTCGAGTACGGCCAAGAGATTGATAAAGGCAGTAATCGTAGTTCGTGGCGTGCGAAAGTATTGGTCGCCAAGGCGCATCGCGCAATGAGCCATGAAAGCGGGAATCGCATCGGCCGGCAGTTGCGCCTTTGCCTCTTCGCCGAAGGCGTGCACGAGACGAATCTTGTCCAGCAGAACATAAAAATCTTCCGGTGTAAGGCTGGCAAGCCGGATGACAGGACCCGTGTAATCGACGAACCCGCTCGTTGCGAACGTGTTTTCGGCGAGTCGCGACTGGAGTGCCGTATAGCTGTAAAGCCCGCGTTTCGTGTCCAACAGAAATTCAGGCGTGCCGCCGAGGACGAATCCGAGCCCCTCAGCAGAACCCTGAAGAGAGTCGTTCAGGATCCGCAGGATTTGTTCGTAGTTCGCGTTACGAGCCTGGACGTTCGCGAGCTTGTAAAGATTGACCAGTTCATCGAGGCACACCAGTAGTCCGCTGTACCCTGCAAGTCTTACGAAACGTGCCATTAGCTTAAGCTGGTCATAGACTGACGCATCATCAATGATAGTGCGTACACCCAGCGCGGCACGTGCATCCGTCTTCGTAGTGAACTCGCCTCTCAACCAACGAACGGCATCACCCTTGAGCTGCTCATTTCCCTCTTCAAACCCACGGCAATATGCGGCGATGACGTCGGCGAAATCATATCCGTTGACCATCTCGGTCAACTGGTTGAGTTGGGCCCGAATAACCTCTTCGCTCGCTCGACCCGCAGCCTTCGCTTCAGTTTTGGCCTGGCCGATGAATTTCTCGACGATGGCCGCCATGGCACCGCCATCAGCTTTCGTACGTGTCGAGATGTTCTTCGCCAGTTCAGCGTACAACGAGCGCGCCTGTCCGCCCGACGCGTGCAAGCGGCGGTCGGGGTTCAGGTCAGCGTGGACCGTGACAAGTTTCTTCTCCAGGGCAATAGCCCGCACAAGATTCAGGAAAAACGTCTTGCCCGCACCGTACTCACCGATCACCACACGAAAACTCGACCCACCGTCGGCGACGCGCGCAATATCCTGGATCAACGCGTCGAGTTCTTTATGGCGACCCACCTGGATAAGATGTTGTCCGATTCGCGGAACGACGCCCGCGCGGAGTGACTGGAGAACCGCATCGCGGTCCTTGGGACGAATTGTTGTCATGCTGCTAACCGTTGTGCAAGTTCCTGATTGATTTCGATTGGGTCTTCCCCGTCAATGAGCGGTTCGTCCCAGTGATCAAGCGCAGCCTCATTGACCTGTTCAATGGCGCCATCTAGCATCATGTCGAGGTCAGAAGCAGCATCGACCAACTCCGCGCGCGTCCATTTCGGCCTCGTCAGTAGCAGCCGGAGGAGCGCTGAGTGAGCATCATCCATCCCGAGCAAGCTAAAGGATTCTGGCTTTGTTACCAGGGTGGCAGCTGGCTCTGAAACTGGCTGGATGCCTGGCTCCTCGTCGGCAAACACGTCGGCCAACATTGCGGAAACCTTTGCGGTTTCCTTTTGAAGCGCTTCGATTCGAGCCGGATCAAGTGCGAAGCTCGGCTGCGACGGCACAAGCTTCAACGGGGATGCGTTGGTGTGCGCTTGCGGCGAGGTCGGAGAACCAACAAAGGCATTACCGTGGAGATCCCCATATAACTGCTGCGCGTCAAGTCCGAGCGCCTGGTAAACCTTTTCAAGCAGCTTGACCTCTGCCGGTGACACGACACCGTCCGAGTTTGCCGTCTGGACCAGCAGCACTGCAAGGGAATGCTTCTCATCCACCGACAATGGTTCCAGCCGCTTTTTGAGGCTTGCCAAGGTCGATGGTTGTGCGATCTGCACCTGCACACGTGCCTTGAGCCGATCCTGCTGACGTGGTGCCATCTGCGACCACGAATCAATCTGTCGATAGATGAGCGCAATTTCAGGTTCTGTTGCCGCTCCATCAGCCATCGCGATCGAGGCAGCCATGTCCACCATCAGTGCCAGCGTGAGATATGTCTCATCCGCTAGATTTGTTGAATTGCTGGGTGGCGTCGCGTACAGCGCGACAGAATCCGTGTTCTTCGGCGTGCGCCCCGAAATTCTCACGTCCGGCTCCATTGCAACGCCAGCTTCTCCAAGCACACGGGCGAGGACAGATAGTTTGTCGCGTGTGAGATTTCCTGTTGCCTTGAAGCGCTCAAACAGGCTTCCGAAAGTTGTCACGACGGTACTACTAGCGACCGTCGTCACGAGCGTCTCGAGTTCGCGCCGCGCACTATCCTGCCAAAGCTCAATCGGGAGCAAAAGCACGCTTTCCAACGCCCCTTCGGCATCAGGATTCCGTCCCAAAAATCTGCTGTAAGCGTCCAGGGCATCGGTGCACTCGTACACCAGCTCCTGTAGCTTGTTTCTCGGGCCGGTCACGGCTGTAAGATCGGGCAACGAGGTAATGTAGTCGGGATACACAATTTCGCGGAGCGCGTAGAACGACGTGTACCCAGGTGCACGAAGCTTCGTTTTGTTTATGGGAAGTCTCATCCCGTCGCGATACTTTTCGGCATACTTCAGCTCGAACAACTGACGGAATTCGCGAGCACAACGGGTCACCGCCGTACGCTTATTGACCGCACCGTCACCCAACACCCACGCGAGCGCCCACTCGACGGGAACGGGTGCCTTGTCCACCGACGCCTGGCCGAACGCTACGCGTATGCTAAGTGGCACTTCGAATGTATTGCTGATCGGGCCTGACTTCTGCTCATATTGCCGCCGAGGATGCACCGAATGTACCGAGATGAACTCAAGCAGATTGTCGATAGCGCTCGTGGAAAGCGTGTTCGAATATACAGTTTTCAGACGCTGCAACTCAGTCGCGATAGCGTCGAACTCCTCCTTTTCGACGTGCCCCTGCATTCCGTCCACGAGAACACGACGTTCGAGCCCGTAGAGGTAGAACTGTACGAAGCTTCGATGCAACTGCGGATCTGACCGGTCGGATGCCAGCCACTGAATATATGTTCGTCGATGTGCTGCAGAAAACGAGTTGTAGCTCAGCCAGTAGTCTTCGGGGCCAACCGAGCTTTCGCTCCCTTTCGCTGCCACGTTCGAATTCGGAACAACGGCGCACGCATCGAGGCCTTGGTACGCCTCACCCCGTCGTGGCGTACCGAAAAAGAACATGCCGCCGGTAATAGTCGTCCCAGCGATGTCCACCGCCTCACCTTGATTGACCCAGCGGACTTTCGGCGACGTCTCGAAATTCGGGGGCGCGATCCGATAGGACGATTTGGTTGAATCGGACGACAGTGCTACTGTCAAAAATTCTTCATCCTGCTCCGATGGGGTCCCCGGTGCAGATTTCGGCACGGCCTCCGCTGATGTTGTAGGCTGCGGCTCCGTCGAGCTTGGGCTCATGGATTTCGTTATTGTTGGCGGCGGCTTCTTTTTCGTTAGGGCGGAAAAGGCTACGCAAAGCAGGGCGAACACAAAGAAGATCGTCCACCCACCTTTCGGGGCCAGACCGATTGCAATCAATAGAGCCACGGCGAGCGTGACTACCCCAGCACCCGATTCTTTTGCCTGGCGGCTCATAGTTTTGGTCTCTCGCTTCTTCGAACTCGGCTCCCGTCCGGTCGAGCAGTTCGTTTGGACGATTATATTACGTTGGAATATTCGTCCTCGGAAATTGCGCTCAAAATCATGTGGCGCCTTCCCTTCGAAGCCCCTTTCCGTGGTGAGTAGTTCTGCACACCCTAGAGAGGGAAACGGCACACGGGGAATCGACGCTGCGCCCGCGCGTCGGCTAGCGGAATCGCCTTGATATCGAGCATCGCCTGGCAGATTTTGGCAATCTTAACGGGCACCCTGCTAATGCCGCGAGCTGCCGCTACTAGGCAAAATTCGGCATTGCATCGACATGATCATGCGATAGAGGGTAAGCGACTCGGCCCGACCGTTTCCCCGCTCGCGCGCGCGTCGGGCATGATGGTGATGGCGGGTCGGAGTCCGTGTAGATCAAGGGAGATCGTGTCCACGATCGGCGATCGTGGGCACGATCCATCCAAATCTATCCAGATCTACCCGGTTCAGAGTGTGGGCGTGTGAGGGGTTTCAGTTTGTCAGCCACATTCCAGGGCAGCAATTCGTCGATGCGAGAGATCTTGTGATCAGCGATGTGGGTCAGGACGTATTCCAGGTAGGCACGCGGGTTGATCCCGTTGAGCTTGCACGTCCCGATCAGGCTATACATTGCGGCGGCCCGCTCGCCCCCGCTGTCGGAGCCGACGAACAGATAATTTTTGCGTCCGAGCGCGACACAGCGCAAGGCGTTTTCGGCAAGCACGTTGCTTATCTCGGCCCGACCGTCCTCACAGTAGAACGTGAGGGCTGCCCAGTGGTTCAGCGAGTAGTTGATCGCCTTGGCGAGCGCAGACTTCGTCGACAGCGTCGTGAGTTTTGCCCTGATCGCCGTTTCGAACTTCATGAGCAATGGCTTGCTCTTCTCCCGCCTCACGCACAGACGCTCGTCCGGTGCCTTGCCGCGGATGTCGGCTTCTATACTGTAGAGCTCGCCGATCATCTCGAGCAGCTGCTGGGTATCCGCAGTCGGCGTGCGTGCGTGAACATCGTAGATGTACCTCCTCGCGTGATCCCAGCATGCCGCTTCGTGGATTTCGCCGCTCGCGTACAGTTGATCGAACCCGGAGTAAGCGTCGGCCTGCACGATGCCGTGGAATGCGGCGAGCCGGGTTTGAGGGTGGACGCCTTTGCGATCCGAGGAGAAGTCGAACCATACCGCAGCAGGCTCAGCCGAACCCGAGCGACGATCGTCGCGCACGTAGACCCAGAAGCGGCCGGTCACCGTCTTACCGTTGCCTGGCGCGAGCACCGCGACCGGCGTGTCGTCAACGTGCACCTTGCCGGGAATCAGCGCGTAGCGCTGGATCGCTTCAACGAGAGGCACACAGAGCTCGGCAATCTGCCCGAGCCAGCGGCCCATGCTGCCGCGATCCAGCGTCACGCCCTCGCGTGCCGCAATCTCCGATTGGCGATACAGCGGTTGGTGATCGGCGAACTTCGACACTGCGATATCGGCCAGCAAGCTCGGATGCGCGATGCTGTGCTCGATCGGCAGACTGGGCATCGCGGGTTGTTCGATATGGCCGCAATCAGGGCAACACAGCTTGTGGCGGCTCGTGCGGATCACTTTGAACGCGGCCGCCACGCGGGCGAGCTGCTCGGATACATCCTTGCCGAGCAACTGCATCGCAGTCGCGCATATGGGGCAAGTCGAATCTGGGGCAAGTTCGATCTCGTCGCGCGGCAAGTGCGGCGGCAGTGGTTCTCGCGTGGGCCCTCGATTGGGTGGATCCTTCGACGCTTTGTCTCGTTGTCCTCGCGCCTCTGTCGCCCCCTGGCCGGCCGTCAGGTCCTCAAGCTGCGCCTCAAGCTTATCGATCTGCCGGGCCAGTTTTTCGGACTTGCTACCGAAGTACATCCGCCTGAGCTTGTCGATCTGCGCCTTCAGGCGTTCGATTTCGTCGTCCCGTGCGGCGATCGCCCGCGCCATGTTCTCGATCGAAGCCTGCTGCTCGAGCACCAGAGCCTGGAGCTCAGCGACGGTTGCAGGAAGCGGCGCGTATTGGGACATGCGTCGCAGTTTACGAGTCTTCGATGTGGTTTACAACATCGACAGAGCAGCGGTGCGTTGCGGGTGTCGCCAGTCGATGCCTTCGAGGAGCATCGAGAGCTGTGCACTCGTCAGATGGATCTTTCCACCGTCGGCCTGGGGCCAGATAAAACGGCCTCGCTCCAATCGTTTTGCGAGCAACCAGAGTCCATCGTCGGTTGCCCAAAGCAGCTTCACGAGATCGCCGCGGCGGCCGCGGAAGATGAATACGTTGCCACCCAGCGGATTCTCTTCGAGCGCTGTCTGCACCTTCGCGGCAAGCCCCTGGAACCCGCAACGCATGTCGGTCACGCCAGCCGCAAGCCAGATGCGCGTGCCTGCCGGCAGCGCGATCACTTCAGGCATTCCTGCAGGAACGCTTCGGTGCGCTCGGCAGACAGGCCGCGAATCTTCACGCGCCGCTTGCCGATCTCCACCTCGATCTCGCACACGGGCGTCAGCATCGGTACGCTGCTCATCGCTTCCGATGCTACTGTCGGCTCCGGCGCCCGAAGTACCAATGCCGAGTCGATCACGTCGACGCTCAGCAGTTCCGTGCTCGGCACGCTCGGCGCAACATCCAGTGCAGGGACAACCAGCTTGCCTTCACGATATTGCTTGCGCCAGCCGAACACCACATTGGCGTTGATGTCGTGCCGTCGCGCAACAATCGACACCGACATGCCAGGTTCCAACGTCTCCCTGATCACCTGCTGCTTGAATTCTTGCGCGTACGTGCGATGGGCATGGACTCGGCCCCCTGAGTTCGACATGGCTGACTGGCTCCGTCAATCTAAACGCGTCCATCATGCGTTGGAAAAATCAGCATCGGGAAACGGTCAGACCGAGCCGCTTACGATAGAGGATGTCTCGCAGCTGTTGCAGTTGCGTGGTCAAGCAGCGCGTGGACTGCTGGCTGCATCAGGCCGGCACTTCCGGAATCCAGCGCCCGACCCAAGCAATTGAGGGGGGGTATATCGCCTAACGGGGAACTGGCACGCTTGCCGAACTTGAGACTCCCTATAGTTACTACAGACTTTCCGGTGTCAGATGTTAATTATGTCAATTAGCGTGAAGATCTTCAGTTAGCTTGTAGCCACCAAGCGGTTACGCCGCGCGTTTCGCATGCGTTCGCTAAAACGCGCCTCGCCCGGAGTCGCCTGAGCACAACCCAAGGGTCATCGGTGCAGGCAGATCTCATGTGGTTTCCTGGTACCCTCCCCCAATCAATGCTCGCTGTCTTGACCGTCTCAACAGTCAAGATCCGATTGACGCTGCTATCGTTGGGCGAGTCCTGCACGGCGCAGTCTCCTTAAGCAGAAGCGCTATGCAAAACCCGACCATGAGCGCGCCCATGCCGAGCTGCATGATGTACTGGATGCCGAAATGCTTCGCAACGTAGCCCGCGACTGACGGCGCGATGCCGCCACCGAAGATCTCGCCGACGCCGATCACGAGCCCCGATGCCGTAGTCATTAGTTGCGCGGGAACGGCTTCCGCGCTGATCGGCCCGACAGTCAGCGTGATCATCGCGAACACGAAGAAGATCGTCGCCAGCAGTCCCGCAAACAGCGCGACTGGCTCGGCGCCCGTGCGCGAGAACGACCACAGCGACACGAACGCGCCGAGCACCGACAACACCATCACCGGCCGGCGCCCGATCCGGTCGAACAACGCCGGCATCGCGATCCCACCAAGCGGGCCCCCGACGCCGGTCGCGGACAACACGAAACCCATCTGCTGCAGGCCCAAGTGCAGGTAGTCGGTCAAGTAGTTCGGCAGCAGCGCGTTCAGCACGATCAGGCAGGTCAACCAGCACAGCATTCCGACGAAATACAGCGGCACGTTGCGGTAGTGCAGCACGTCGAGCCAGCGATAAGGACCGGCATCGGCTGTCCCGGTATGCGCGGCTGTGCGTTCGGCGCTGGTATCGCGCAGCACCTTCCACGTCAGCACACAGACGACGAGCCCCGGCACCACGACCATCGCGAAGATCCAGTGCCACGGCACGACGCGAATCAGTTGCGTGACGACTATCGGGGCGATGCCGAGCCCGAACAACCGCAGTGCAGCCTGCTGTATGCCGACGTTGCGGCCGTGGCGCGCCGAATTCGAAGCATCAAGCGTCGCCGTGATGCTCGATGGCGTGTATACCCCTTCCGCGAAGCCCATCACCGCGCGGATCGCCATCAGGCTGCCGACGCCCCACGCTAGCCCGCTCGCGCATGCCAACAACGAGAACGCGAGCATCGCTGGAATGATGACCTTGCGGTGACCGAAGCGGTCAGGCAAGTTGCCGGTCAGCAGCGCGGACGCACCCCACGCGACCGATAGCGCCGCCGTGATGTGGCCGAGATCCTGGTAGTCCAGTTTCAGGTCCCGCATCATCACGGGAAAGAGCGGCATGATCATGAAGCGGTCGACGCCGACGAGCCCGAATCCGAGCGCGAGCAGCACGACGATCTTCCATTCGTACGAGGTGTCCCGTCCGGACACGCGTGCGTTGTTCATCTGGTTTCTCCACGAGGTGCGCAGGGCTGCGCGGTCAGAACACGGTGTGCATGCCGATGCGTGCAATCGCCTGGGTGGCGCCGGACGATGCGCCGTCCGGGTCCAGAACGCCGTTGATCTGCGCCTGGGCGCCGCTGTTCGCGCGCTGCCACGCGCCGCTCGCATAGACCATCGTCCGCTTCGACAGGCGGTACTGGACGGTGGCCGTGAGCTGATGCGCATGGTTGTCGTCGAGCGTCGCGTTGCCCTTCATGTACATGTAGTCCGCGCCCAGCGTGATCGCGTTCGTCAGCGTCCACGTGCCGCCCAGCTCGCTCATCCACGCCGCGCCGCCCGACGCCGCGTTGCGCACCGTCGTGAACAGCGCGCTCAAGTTGACCGGGCCGAAGCCGTAGCGCAGGCCGGCGCCCCAGTTGCGCACGCTGGTCGAAGCCGCGCCCGCCTGCGCGCCGTATTTCTCGTTCGTATAGGCGGCCGCCGCACCAAACGTTCCGATCGAATAGTCCGCGCCAACGCTCACCGTATTGTTCGCGCCGATGCTGCCGGGCACGCCGCCGACGCCGTACAGCGCGCCGAATTTGAATCCGCCGATCACCGGGCTCACGTACTTCACCGCATTCGCGACACGCTGGCTGCCGGCCATCCGGTCCCAGTCGAATGCGCCGGTCGGATTGCCCGGCAGCGCGAGCTTCTGGAACGGGCCGTTGCGCAGGTTGTACAGGCCGCCCACGTCGCGCGCCGCATCGACGCCGCCGAAGAACAGCGCATCGGCCATGAACTCGTACTGGTTGCCGAGCGTGATCGTGCCGTAACCGTCGTTCTGCACGCCGACGAATGCGGTACGCGCGAACAGCCCGTCGCCGATCGTCGTGCCGGAGCCAATCGCGATCTGGCTGACGAGCTGGAAAATCACGTGCGTGCCGCCGCCGATGTCTTCGCTGCCGCGCAGGCCGACGAGGCTCGGCGTGAAAATGCCGTCGTCGAATTTGACGACGCCGTGACCGCCTTCATTGCTGACGTAGCTCACGCCCGCATCGAGCAAGCCGAACAGCGTGACGCTGCTCTGCGCGTTCGCCGCGCACGCATGCCCGAGCGCCATCAGCCCGATTGCACAGGTCTTTTTGCCGACCATCCTGATCTCCAATAATGATTCGTTATACTGATTTATATGATGGGAATGGAAATCCGGAACGCCGGACCGGGCGGTCGGGCGCAAGGCGCGCCGGCGCGAGCCGGCGGCATCTGATGACGGTCAGGGGGCTTCGGTGTTTTCGAAGAAGTAGTCCGGCACGTCCGGGCCCCACAGATACAATGCGTCCTCCGGCGGGTGGTCACCGACCGGCCACTCGATACCCGCGCCGACATAGTCAATGTCGGCCGAATACTCCCAGAACGAGCCCCACGGATCGCGCACATACTGGAAGTAGTTCGAACCCAGCACGTGACGGCCCACGCCCCATCCTTTCGCGTAACCAGCCCGCTGCATCTGCATCTTGCCGAGCCCGACGTCGTCGACGGCCGGCACGTCCCATGCGCTGTGATGCCATCCCTTCGCGCTGCCCTGCGCGAACGCGACCAGGTGATGATCGCTGCCGTGGCGCGCGTGCAGGAACGCGACAATGCCCGCCGCACCGTCCGACAAACCGAGGCCGAGCGCCTGCTCGTAGAACGCGATCGCCCGGTTGATGTCCGGCGTAAACATCAGCACGTGCGACAGCCGCGCCGGATGCACGGTCGGCGCGTCGCCGCGGAACAGCGCGCCGCGCTGTGGCCGGATACCGGTCGCGCGCCGCGCCGTCGGCTTGCAGCCGGGCGTCGTCTTCGCACCGATCTTCAACTGCAGCCGGTTGCCATCCGGATCGTCGAACCAGAAGCCGTCGTCCGGCGAACGCCCTTCGGGTGCCGCCGCCGCACGCCCCCCCGCATTGAGGATCTGTGCGCGCAGGGGCTCGAAATCGTCAGCGAAGCAGTTCAGCGAAAGATACGCAAGCCGCTTGCGCGGCCCCTCGCGCAGCGTCGCCCATACGTGGCCGCCGGCTTGCGTGCGCAGTCGCAACTCATGCCCGCTCGAATCGACGTCGAATCCGAACGCCATCACGAAAAGCCTGGCGTCCGCGAGGCTCGGCACGTCAAGCGAGAAATGGTCGATGCTATGGATGCCGAACGGAGCTCGCTTCTTTGTCGCAATCGTCATTTCTATCTCCGTTACGCTTCGGCCAGCACGGCAGCGCCGACGTTCGCGCGCGCCTGGCGCACACCACCGAGAATCCTCGCGAGAACGCGTCGCAGTGCACCAGCCGGATCGTCCGCCATCGCTTCCGAACGCCACGCGATGAAGCGGTCCGGCCGCGCGAGCACGCAGCCGTGATCCTCGATCTCGCGCTGCCGCGCCCAGTCGCCATACGTGTCGAAGGTCGACGTACCGTGCTCGATCGACACCGCACGGATCTCGATGCCGAATTCGTCGCCGACCTGCTTCGCCGCGTCGAGCCACGCATGCCCGCCAGCACCCGTAAGTACCGTGAACGCCCCCTGGCCAACGAGGTCGAGCGTCGACACCTGCGCGCCGTCGCGCTGGATCCAAGCATGCGGAATGGATGCGCCCGGCGTTGTCGTCGGATGATAGTAAAGCTCCGGGTCGCGCGACGGAATCGGGAATGTCGCTCCATCGCGCACGATCGCGGATGACGTGTAGTGCTGCCCAAGCTCGACGCCGTGGCAGTTGAACTGATAGTTCTGCAGCTCGACCGCGTCGGCGAGCGCCTTGCGACGCTTGCGGCCGGCGTCGTCCTGCGTGTACAACCCGTCGAGCGACGCCCAGCCTTCTTCGACGCCCTGCCCTTCCGAGAAGCCTAGCGCCTTTGCGATTGGCAGCATTTCGCCGACAGATTTGATCGCACGATTCACGACTGCCTCGGCGACCGGCTGGCGTTCGTCCGAATAGGTCTGCAACAGTGCGGGCGACGCCTGCCCCTTCACGATCATCGCGAGTTTCCATGAGAGGTTAAACGCGTCCTGCACCGACGTGTTCGAGCCAAGCCCGTTCGCTGGCGGATGGCGATGCGCGGCATCGCCGGCAATCGCGACGCGGCCCTTCACCATCGTGCGCGCGACCATCCGGTTGATCGTCCATTTCGACACGGCCTTCACGCGGATCGGGATGTCCGGGTCGCCGATCGTCGCGCGCGCCCTCGCGATCACCGCGTCGTGGCTCAGGTCGGGTTCGCCGTCCTTCGGGTTGTACATGAACAGCAGCACCCATTCGTTCCACGGCCGCACGCAGATGTACGTGCCGCTGCCGACCCAGTAGTCGCTGCCGGGCTGGCTCATCCAGTACAGCACGCCCGGGCGGTGCGCGGTGTACTTCTCGAGGTCGACTTCGAGCCAGCAGTTCACCGCGCAGCCGAGCCCCATTTCGCCGTCGAGTTCGAAGCCGATCTGCTTGACTACGGTGCTTTGCGCGCCGTCCGCGCCGACCGCGTAGTCGGCGATCACCTCGATCTCCTCGCGCGTCACGACGTCGACGAGCTGCGCGATCACCGCGTCTTCCGTCTGACGAATCGACACAAGTTCGGTGTTGAACAGGATGCGCGCGCCGTACTCGCGCGCTGCGCCGAGAATCACTGGCTCGAGCAGATGCTGCGGCGCATTGCACATCTGCGACGGGCTGGCTGCCTCGTAGTCGGCCTTGCGCCGCGTGCCGGTGCCCCAGGTCTGCAGCCGCGCGATCTCGCGATCCGCGAAGCTGGTCGCCCACACGTTGTTGGTCATCAGCTCGTTCGGCGTCGCGAGCGCGCGCACGCGCTCCTCGATGCCGAGGTCGCGGAACACCTCGATCGTGCGCTGGTTCGTGATGTGCGCGCGCGGCGAATGGGCGGTGCCCGGATAGCGCGTGATAGCCAGCACCTCGACGCCATATTTCGCCAGCAGCGCAGCGGTCGTCAGCCCAGCCGGCCCGGCTCCGACCACCAACACTGGAACTCGAATCTGTCTCATGTCTTCCTCAGTCTCTTGATAGGTCCGTTCAACAGCCGGCGTTCACTGCGCCGCGTCTTCGTCGCGCACCTGATTGCGCAGGATGCCGAGCCCTTCGATCTCGACCTCGCACACGTCGCCATCGCGCATGATCAGCTTCGGTTCGCGCGCCCAGCCGATGCCGGCCGGCGTGCCGCTGACGATCACGTCGCCGGCTTCCAGTGTGATCGCCTCGCTGATGGTCGCGATCAGCGTCGCGACGTCGAACAGCATGTCGCTCGTATTCGCCGACTGCACAACCTTGCCGTTCAGCCGCGTTTCCAGGTGCAGGCCGGCGCCGCCCTCCGGCAGCTCATCGGCGGTAACGAGCGCGGGGCCGAAGGCGCCAGTGCCGTCGAAGTTCTTGCCGACCGTCCATTGCGGCGCCTTGAACTGGTACTCACGCACCGACCCGTCGTTGAATACCGAGTAGCCGCCCACGCAGTCAAGCGCGCGCTCCTTCGGCACGTGACGGCCGCCGCGCTTCAGCACGACGGCCAGTTCGCCTTCGAAGTCGAGCGAATCGGACACGCGCGGCCGGATCATCGGCGCACCGTGTCCGATCAGGCTCGTCGTGAAGCGCGGGAACAGGGTCGGATAGGAAGGCTGTTCGTACGGGCTTTCCTTCGTATGGTCGGCATAGTTCAGACCGACGCAGATGATCTTGCCTGGCCGCGTGAGCGGCGGCAGCCACGTCACCTCATCGACGTTAAAGGTCGGGCCGGCCGAAGCGTGGCGCTCGGCGAAGTCGACCAGATCGATACCGCTCGCGAGCAACTGCTCGAGCGTCGCGTCGCCGAGCGACACGATGGTCGAGCCGCGCTGCACACCGAGCATCCGCTTTCGGCCATAGGCCGAAAAGTTCACGTAACGCATGACATCTCCAGTTCAAGGGGTCACCGCCGGGCTGGCGGCGATTTGGATACAAATTTAGAAAAAATATATATTTTAGTCTTTGCATGTTTACCCTAGGCTTCGCATATATCTTCTAACTCTGAATATAATTTGGCCATCTGGAGGGAAATATTCGTGGACATGACGTTTGACGACGCAGCGACCAGCGGCTCGAGAACCATGGCGTCGGTACTCGCCGACACCATTCTTCGGGACATCGTGTCGGGTGCGCTCGCGCCCGGCTCCAAGCTGAAGATCCGGGAACTGGCCGACCGCTACCAAGCCGGCGTGATCCCGCTGCGCGAGGCCGTGTCGCGGCTCGCGATGAGCGGCTTCGTCGACGCGGAGGATCAGCGCGGCTTTCGCGTCGCCCCTGTTTCACGCGCGGACCTCGAAGACATTACGTCGGCGCGGCAGCGCATCGAATCGGAAGCACTGCGTGACGCGATCGAAAATGGCAACCTCGAGTGGGAAGCGGCAGTGCTCGCTGCGCTTCACCTTATCAGCAGCCTGCCGAGCGTTATTGACAATCCGCCGCGGATGAATCCGGACTGGGAGCGAGCACACGATCGTTTCCACGCAACGCTGCTGGCCGGCTGCCGCTCAAAATGGCTCAAACATTTTGCTGCGACGCTGCGTACACAGACGGCCCGCTACAGACATCAGTCGCTGCGCAGCCAGCATGCGAGCGAACGGGATGTCGGTCGCGAACACGAGGAGATCGTGAAGGCCGTACTCGCACGCGATGCTGATCGTGCCTGCGAACTGTTGCGCCAGCACTTCGCTGCTACGGCGCGGCTAGTACTGGATGACGTCACTCCGATCCCGTAATCCGGTACAAGCGCGCATGTATAGCAGCTAGGCTGCACATTTCGTTCGTCTCGACCGCTCCTCATCGAATTCGTACAATCGGCTGCAGGTGCTCTGCTGTACAACTTGGTCCGCGCTCCCGGCAACCATCACCCGAACATCCATTCAGTTTTCCTTATCACTCCGCCCATATTAGCGGCATCTCTATCTCGCCTCCCCCTTGTTCTGTTCGATGAACGAGAACACTATGTTCTGCTCGCGTGGGCTACGCACTGCATTACGAATCGCATAAGCTAACAAAACCCGACGGCCGCAAAGTCCGGCGACTCACCCGGCACGAGATCTCGCTTCGACCTCGCGAATCTACGGTTACTGCGCCACACCGGAGCAGGCACCCATCGCGCGCGACAGGCCTGCACAATCGTGACCGCAGCTTCCCACTACCCTGATCTGGAGAGAACCATGGCAAGCGAACCGATTCGCGATCCCGCGAACGACCACCTGCTCACCCCGCAGAACGCGGCGTTCATCGTCATCGATTACCAGCCGGTCCAGGTGAACTCCATCGCGTCGATGGACCGCCAGCTGCTGATCAACAACATCGTCGGCGCATCGAAGGCCGCGGTCGCGTACAACCTGCCGATCGTCCACTCGACCGTCAACGTGAAGACCGGCCTGAACAAGCCGCCGATCCCGCAGTTGCGCGCCGCGCTCGAAGGCTATCCGACCTACGACCGCACCAGCATCAACTCGTGGGAAGACGTCGAGTTCCGCAAGGCCGTCGAAGCCACCGGCCGCAAGAAACTGATCATGACCGCGCTGTGGACCGAGGCATGCCTGACCTTCCCGGCGCTCGACGCGCTGAAGGCCGGCTACGAGGTCTATGTTGTCGTCGACGCGGTCGGCGGCACGTCGGTCGCCGCGCACGAAGCCGCACTGCGCCGCATCGAGCAGGCCGGCGGCCAGATGATCAGCGTCGCGCAGCTGTTCTGCGAACTGCAGCGCGACTGGGCACGCAGCGCAACCGTCCCGGCGTTCATCAACCTGTTCATCGAAACCGGCGGCACTGCAGGTATCCAGTTCTCGTACGACAAGAGCTGAGCGGCGCAGGCTAGTGTCGTTCCGTGTGGTTGCGCCCGCCTCGTCCACGACGAGCGCAACCGCGAAGCAACGCTGCATCGGCGCCGGGCGTCGATGCGTTTCCTCCGACCGATAACGGATACGAACGCGCCATGGCCGACTATCTCCTGTTTGCGGGCCGCTTCTTCATCGCGCTGATGTTCGTGCTGAGCGGAATCAACAAATTCCTGTTCTTCCAGCATGGCCTCGATGAGGTTCGCGCGAAGAACCTGCCGTTCCCGCGCCTCGCACTTGCGAGCACAATCATCGTCCAGCTCGCCTGTGGCGTCGCAGTCATGGTTGGCTTCCAGACCGTGCTCGCGTCGCTGCTGCTCGCGGTCTTCACGCTTGCGACCGCGGTCGTGTTTTACGACTTCTGGAACCAGCAAGGCAACCAGCGCACGCTGATGCTCACCGGCTTTCTCGAACACATCAGCATCATCGGCGGCTTCATGATCCTCATCGCCGCCGGACCCGGCCGGCTGGCCGCCCATGTGTGAAGAGGATTCGCCTATGACCGGCCGCTGCGCCCGCATCCGTACTGGAGGAGAACGAAGATGACGCAACTGCATATCGTTGCGGTGCTGTACGCGAAGGCCGGCCAGGAAGCCCGCCTGCGCACCCAGCTTGCCGAGCTCGTCGAGCCTTCCCGGCAGGAGCTCGGCAACCTGCGCTATGAGCTGCTGCTCGACGAGGCCGATCCGCGCCGTTTCGTGTTCGTCGAGCTGTGGGAAAACGAGAAGGCCCAGGCCACGCATCACAACGAAAGCCCCCACATCCGGACTTTCCAGACTTGTCATTGGGACGCAGTTGAAAAGGTTGAAGTCTTTCGCCTGAACCAGATCGCATAGGATCTCGCTTACGTCATACGTTAAGTAAAACTCACCAGGGGCAGCTCTACCTTCGATCCATCGATGCGATTTCAGCATCCATCGAAATCGGATGATCTTCATGACCAATAGCAGTAGCTTGACCGTCCATGGCATGCGGCCCTCGCGCACGATCGCACCGGCTCTTGGTTACGACCTTAACGACCTGTACTACTTTGTCCAGGTTGTCGACTATGGCGGATTTGCGTCAGCTGGGCGCGCACTTCAACTGCCAAAATCGCGGTTAAGTCGCCGTATTGCCATGCTGGAACAACAATTAGGCGTCGAGCTGATCCACCGCTCTACACGCTCGTTCTTCATGACGGAATATGGTCAAGCCTACTACGCTCGTTGTAAGACCATGCTCTCGAAAGTCGAAGCCGCTCAGGCATTGATCGAATCGGTACATGTTCAACCGTGCGGCACCGTTCGTCTATCGTGTCCAATTGCGCTGCTCCATACGCACGTCGGGGCAGCAATCATCGCGTTCGCTGCTCGATTTCCCGAAATCAAAATCGAACTCGTCGGAATGAACCGGCGTACCGATGTCATACGGGAACGACTGGATATCGCGATACATTCGAATGCTGAACCCTGCAGCACTCAGGATCTTGTCGTACGCGTGCTTGGGCATGCTACTCAATACCTGGTCGCGGGCCCCTCTTTATGCGAGCGTCTCGGCTGGCCGCGAAAGCCGACCGATCTTCGATCTTGGCCGAGCCTGGGCTTCGGCCTGGCGAAACCGGGGTACGTGTGGTCGCTCACCGGTCCGAATGGGACACAAATTTCCGTCCACTATGTACCGCGCTTCGTAACAACCGACTTGCTGACTCTTCGCAAAGCTGTAGTCGCCGGTCTTGGTGTCGCGCAACTACCGATGATGATGGTACGTGATCAGCTCGCCGACGGCACCCTCCTTCGAGTCTTGCCTCACTGGCTGCCGCGTCGCGATGTAATTCATGCCGTCTTTTCGACGAGAAAAGGCATGCCGGCTGCGGTAAGGCTACTTCTGGATTTTCTCGCACAGCGCTTCGAGACCACAGAAGATGCGTAGCGCTCACACAAACACGAGAAACGCTGACCATCCCGCCTGATAGCGCCAAGTCACGCTCAAATTTCGTCGACCCGGGCAAACGAATCGACGAGAAAATCCAATAGGGCGCGCACTGATGGCAGCAGCCCACGGCGGGACGGGAATACCGCGTGGACGATTCCGCTTTTCGGGAGCCAGCTTGGCAATACGTGGACAAGTTCGCCACGCCGGATCTCGTCGCTCACCATCATCATGGGCAACTGGACAATGCCGGCACCGGCAACCGCGGCCTGACGCAAGGAGATCATGTCGTCCGTCACAAACCGGGGCACATGCCGAATCGTCGTCTGAGCACCATCCGGGCCGTCGAGCTGCCAGGTATGCTGCGACTGCGGCGGACCAAAATCGAGGCTCGGGCAGCCGGTAAGATCGATCGGCACCGCAATGTCGTGCCGGCGCACAAGTGAAGGGCTCGCCACAAGACACCATGCGCGCTCGCCAAGTACGCGCATCACGAGATCGCTGTCCTTCAATGGCGGCGGCCGTACACGAATGGCGACATCGATGCCCTCACCAATCACATCGACAACCCGATTGGTCGCCTCAAGATGGACTGTGACGCGCGGTGTGACGGCCATGAACCCTGCCAGCATTGCACCGATTCGCGCGTGCAGCATCGCGACCGGGCAAACCAACCGGATCACACCCTGTGGCTCCGCGCGCAATTGCTCGATGGCGTCTTGCGCCGCCTCGGCCTCAACGAGCACCGCCTTGCAGTGATTGTAGTAATGCTGGCCGACATCGGTAATCGAAAACTGACGCGTGGACCGCTGGACAAGCCGCACGCCGAGTCGCTGTTCGAGTGTCGCAATTCGCCTGCTCAATGTGGATTTAGGGATGCCCAGGGCGCGACTGGCAGGCGCGAAACCTCGGTGGTCAACCACCTGCGCGAAGAAGTAGAGATCGTTCAGGTCTTGCATCGGCTCGGTTGATCGTTCCATAAATGGGACACTGAGGATAACTCGCGCAGACTACCGGCGCAAAACATGATCTTCTACGATTACGGCATGCGAGTTCCCGGTCAACACCGCGCAGAGCTCCCTGTTACGCGCAGCAACTTATCTCGCCCCTGCCGGCGTATCCGTCGAGATTGCCCAAACTCAGGACATTCCGCGGTACAACAGCGACACGGAAGATGCCACTGGATTGTCGGAAGCCGTTCGAAATCTCAAAAGCGCGATCCGCCGAATTCGCTCTTCCGCGCCTCGTCGATTCGTCCACGGATATGACATCCACGTCGCTACAAGACGAGCGATGCCGCTCGCGTTCCTTTGCCGGACTCGCGCCGCACCGATTCGCGACGTACGTCTGTTTTCGATCAGTATTGGCAACCAGTCGAACTTCCTGATGAAAACCCTAAACCACGACGATATCCTGGCTTTCCTGCTCGCGGTCGAGCAGCAAAGCATCACCGAATCCGCGCGCCGACTGGGGCTGTCGAAGTCCGTAGTCAGCAAACGCATCAGCGATCTCGAACGGACGCTTGGTGTGCAGCTGCTGATGCGATCCACACGCAACGTCGTCCCGACCGAGGTCGGTCTTGTTTTCTATCAGACCGCTTCGAAATCGATGCAGCAACTCATCGAAGTTGCCGAGGAAGTCGCCGAGCGGTCGCACGGGCTTTGCGGCGAACTTCGCATTACATCACCAGTGAGTCTGACGCGATGTTGGCTCGGCCCGGCGATCGCAAAGTTTGCCGCTGCCCATCCGCAATTGCGCGTCACCCTTGAAACTGACGATCGCATTGTCAACATCGAAGCCGAGCGGTTTGACGTAGCAATCCGCTCCGCACGACTTCCTGACAGCACGCTGATTGCACGCCGGATCGCCACCTGCAAGCGAGTCGCAGTGTGTAGCCCAGGCTATCTCGAAGAACACGGCGAGCCGACATCGATCGATCAGTTGCTCGAACACAAATGCCTGAACTACAGCAATACGGCACCGTCCACCACGTGGTCCTTCTCCGCGCCTGGCAGTCCGGGCAAACCCCGCACGATCAGCCCGAGGAGCGCATTTCTCGCCAACAACGGCGAAGTGCTGCGTGATGCCGCGATACAAGGTATCGGCATCGCCATGCTGCCGTTCTATATCGCCGACAAATGTCTGCGTGACGGGCGACTCGTATCCGTGCTCGCCGGCGAGACACCACAGGATGAAATCATCTATGCCGTCTACCCGCACAACCCATTCGCGAGCAATAAGTTGAAGCTTTTCATCGAGCACGTGCGAGTCGCGCTACTTGATCCTCCGTGGCCCGAGCGCTCGAACGACGAACAGTGTTTCGAAGCGATGCCGGCAGTTTCAGCTTGAATCTATACGCGCGGCATACGATTCCTCGGACGTGCAGGCTCGACTTGCGTTCTCATCCGCAGAACAGAGAGTTTCGCGTCCCGACACTACCGTGACCGGGTCGACTTTTGTAAAGTTATCCTGATGAAAGCCAGTCAATCGCCGCGCCGTGGCGCGTGATCACCGGCTACCCCGTCGACGCGCTCCGAGGCCGGTCAACCCGAGTCGTCGCTATCCTCTGCGCTGGCCGGATGCGACGTTCCGTCAAACGCGTCCCGCCGGGAACCATCTAGCTGTCACGCCATGTCAGAGAATAAGCCAACGATGTCGAGGCCGATCAGCGCATTGGGCTGGATCCGTGCGCTAGCAGGAATGGCGCAGGAATTTCGACGGACCGACGGAGCACGACTTATCCATGTTGCTAAGACGACGATCGCGGTCGTGTTGGCAATGGGAGTGTCGATGCGCCTCGAACTAGCCTCACCCAGGACGGCGATGGTAACCGTCGTGATTCTGATGATGCATCAGCATAGCGGTATGGTGATGGCACGCGGTTTCTATCGCGGCGTCGGAATGCTGGTCGGCAATCTTGCCGCGATCGTGCTCATCGGCACATTTCCGCAGGAACGCGTGCTGTTCCTGATAGCGCTCGTGCTGTGGATCGGATGCTGCACCTGGGGTGCCGCGTACTTCCGGAACTACCAGTCGTACGGCTTCGTCCTCGCCGGCTATGCGACGTGCATCGCCGCGATACCGTCGATCGACCGGCCGTACGACATCGTCGCCAACGTCGTCACCGGGTTGAGCGAGGTTTCGATCGGTATTCTGGCGGCCAGCCTGGTCAGCGCGCTGATCCTGCCACGTCACGTCAGTGCTGTCCTGATGAAGGCCGGCGAAGACCATTACGCCGACTTCATCGACTTCGTTCGCGCCGCGCTGACGCAGAACCTGCAGGTCGACGAACAGAACCGCCGTTACCTGAAACTCGTCGTGGCGCGCGCTCAATTAGAAAACCTGCGCAGCGCCGCCGTGTTCGAAGATCCCGACCTGCGCGCGCGCAACGGCATCATGACTCACATGGCCGGACAATTCCTCGATGCGGCCGCGCGATTCCATGCGCTACATCAGTATCGCGGCCGCCTTGCGCACATCACTGACGGCCAGGTTTCCCGATTCATCGCGACGTACTGCAACGAGGTTGCGCGCGCGCTTCCGGTCGACGATCCCGGGCAATCGTTCGACCTGCGCGCCACCATGCGGCTCGCCGAGGCGATCGACCTTGCGATTGCGCAACTGCCGAACGACACAGCGCACGCGCCTTCGTCGACCGTTCCGGAGTCATCGCTCGCGATGATGACAGGCCTGTCGCTGCTGAGGCAAGCGCTCGGCAGCCTGCGTGCCTATTTGGCGGATTTCATCGCGCTCCGGTTGCCGTCGCGGCCGCTCTCCGACGCGCCGAGCCTCACCATGCGCCCCGTCCGTGTCCCCACCGCGGCGAACCGCATGGTTTCCGCCGCGGCCGGCCTGCGCTCCGTCGTCGCCATTTCCGCAGTGTCCCTGTTCTGGATTGTATCGGGCTGGAGCGGCGCGGCCGGCGCCGTCGTATCTGTCACGATCGCCAGCGCCCTCTACTCGATCATGCCGGCCCCGGCCGCGGCGACGCGCCAGGTTGCACTGGGCTGTACGGTGGCGTGGCTCGCAAGCCTGTATTTCAATTTCATGCTGATGCCGGGCCTGGACGGCTTTGCATCTCTCGCCGCTGCGCTCGCGCTGTTCGTCGCGGTCGGCTCATACCTGAACACATTTGCATCCACCGCCGCGTTAGGCCTCGGCTTCAGCATCTATTTCTGCTTCCTGGCAAACGTCACCAATCCAGGCATGTATGCGCCTGCCGCGATGCTCGACGCCGGCTTCTCGTCGATATTCGGCATCGTCACGGCATCGCTCGCTTATTCCGTCGTCGCGCCGTATGGCGGCGACTGGGCAACCGGGCGCTATCTTCGCCAGCTCAGGCGCCTGGTTTCAATCGATGCGTGCTTCGGCGACCTTGCCGGACTGATGCCGCGCTTCGATGCAGGGGTTCGCGACTTCATGCTGCAAATCGGCACGCGCCCGGCAACAGGCCGCCTCAGCCAGCACGAACTGTTCGCGTGGACCTTCGCATCGCTAGAGATCGGTCGCAGCGTCATCGACTTGCGCACCGCTAGCGCCGCCGGATCGCCATCCGGCGAGTGGCGCGCGCGCGAGCGTGCCCTGTGCACGTCGATCGCGCAACTGTTCGAACAGCCATCGCACGAGACCTTGTTCGCCGCCGAGCGCGCCGCAACCGACGCACTCGCGACCTTAGACCGCGGCTCGCCCGGTGCCAGCCATGCAGTGCCGCATCTCGCCGATTGTGTCGCCTTCGTGCTCGTCTCGCTGCAATACAACCTCGTACCGCTGCAACGCCCACTCGGCTCGCCTCATGAAACGCCCCAATAATTCCGACCGTCGCACGACAGCTCCGGCGACCCGGACACACGCCACGCGCGGTATCGTCGTGCTCGGTGCGCTGTGGCTCGGCGCTTGTGCGAATACCGGCGATGTTGCACCGCGCGCGACACTAGTCGATCCCGTCAAGGTCGCGGACGGCCTTGCGACCTCCTCGTCACGCACCGCATGGCCGCGCGACAACTGGTGGACCGGTTGGCAAGATCCGCAGCTCGATGCGCTCGTGGCAGACGCCATAGCCGACAGTCCGGCGATCCGCATTGCACAGGCGCGCATCGACCGCTCCGTCGAACTCGTTCGCATTGCAGGGGCGTCGCGCTATCCGGTCGCATCCGCGAATGGAGATTTCTCACGCGCGAGATTCGCCCGCTTTGCGAGCCCGAGCCCGCCAGGCGGCAATACGGTCCGGAACAATTCGGTCGGTGCCGACCTGAGTTACACACTCGATCTGTGGGGCAAGCATCGCGCGGAACGCGAAGGCACGCTCGACAGCGCATTTGCGGCCGATGCCGATGCGCGAGAGGCGCGCTTGGCGCTCGAAACCGCCGTCGTACGTACTTACATCATGTTCGCGAAAGCGTTCGACCAGCGCGACGTCACGCTCGCGACACTGAAGCGGCAACAGAGCATTGTGGACATCATCGAACGCCGCTCCCGGGCGGGACTGGCGAGCCGGTTCGAGGTCAAGCAAGCCGGCACGCCGGTCGCCGCGACGCGCGCGCAAATTGAGGAATTCGACCGGCAGCTCGCGGTACTGCGCAACGAACTGGCCGTGCTCACCGGTCGAGGGCCGACGGCCGGTTGGCCGCTTTCGCGTCCTGCGTTGCGGCTCGACGTGTCCGCAACACTGCCGGCGAACCTGCCCGCCGAACTCGTCGGCCGTCGGCCAGACATCGTTGCGGCACGATGGCGCGTGGAAGCAGCGTCGACGAGCATCCAGATAGCCAAGGCCGACTTCTATCCGAACATCGACCTGATTGCGAGCGCCGGGTTGGCGTCCGCCGCTTTCGGCGGATTCTTCACCTTCGTGAACAACGACGCGATGACGCACCGGTTCGGTGCAGCCATTTCCCTTCCGATCTTCGATGGCGGCCTGCGACAGGGTAGGTATGGCGTCGCGGTCGCAGACTATGATCTCGCGGTCGAAACGTACAACCAAGCGGTGCTCACGGCGTTTCGCGAAGTCGCAAACCAGGTCGTCTCACTCCAATCGCTCGCGCGTCAGCAGGTCGACATCGAGAATTCCGTCGATTCCGCGCAAAGTGCATTCGATTTTGCGGCACAGGGCTATCGCGCCGGCCTCACGGACTACTTGAACGTGCTGTCGACCCAGACCGAGCTCCTGCAGGCACAACAGGGGCTCGCCAGCCTTCGTGCTGCGCGTCTCGACGCCTGGGCCCAACTGATGATGGCGCTCGGTGGTGGTGTCGAATCGACGGGCGATGCTACTCGTGTGCCTAGTGGAGGGCCAGATGTTCGCTGAAGTGTCGTTCGTCTCGCTGCTCATACCCGGCCTGCTGCCGGTTTTCATCGCCTTTAGCGTCGCGTTCTGGATCGTCGACCGAACAATCGCCCGCGCGGGTCTTTACCGACATGTCTGGCACCCGGCTCTGTTCAGGGTCTCCATGTTCGTATGCCTGTTCAGCGGCGCTGGTCTGCTGTTGACACGTTGACCGCTCCTTCCACTTCGTATCGAGTCCACATGCGTGCCCAAACCCTCTTCCGCGTAGCGGCCACCCTGCTTCTGTTCGTTGCCGCCACCCTCCTTGCACACGCACTGTGGACCCGCTACATGTATGCGCCCTGGACACGTGACGGTCGCGTCCGGGCCAAGGTTGTCAACATCGCGCCGGACGTGTCAGGCATCGTAACGGAGGTACTTGTTATCGACAATCAGCAGGTGCATCGCGGCGACTTGCTGTTTCGCATCGACCCCGATCGCTTCCGCTATGCGCTGACCCAGGCCGACGCGCAGGTCGATCTGCGAAAGTCCGAACTCGACATGCGCAAGCAGCAGGCGTCGCGCCGAGCACAGCTCGACAGTTCGGTCATATCGGCCGAAGTTCGTGAAGATGCCGGATCGACCGCTCGGCAGGCGGCGGCCAACTACCAAGCCGCGCTTGCAACGCGCGACATCGCGCGCCTCAATCTCGCACGCAGCGAAATCCGAGCGCCAGCCGACGGATACATCACCAACTTGAACCTGTATCCGGGCGACTATGCGAACGCCGGCATCGCCCGCCTCGCTTTGATCGAAGCGCATTCCTATTGGGTCTACGGCTACTTCGAGGAAACAAAACTGCAGCAGGTGCGCATTGGCGATACAGCCGAGATTCGGCTACTCGCCGGCGGACCGCTGCTGTCCGGGCACGTCGAGAGCCTCGCCCGTGGCATTAGCGATCGTGACAATCCGGTCGGCTCAACACTGCTCGCCGACGTCAACCCGATCTTCACGTGGGTGCGTCTTGCTCAGCGCGTGCCCGTACGGATCCATCTGGATAATCTGCAGACTACCCAGTTTCTCGCCGCCGGCACGACCTGCACGGTCACTCTTCGGCCCCATCAACAAGAAGCTGAACAAACGCATCGCTCGGCCATCACCCGGTGATACCTCCGCCATTGCATGTGCTAACTCGTGTTCGACAGGGGAGAACATCGTGTTTCCAATTACATGGCTAGTCCACGCCAGGACATGCTCCTAGACTGCACTGCAATCAGTCGTTCATCCTGTCCGACACCACAATTTAGTTGCACAGGCAACCATTTGTCACGTCAATCATGTCAGCCTCGAAGATACTTTCTGTTTCAGCCAAGGCGAGTGCAGTTCTGATGTTTTCGATCGCCATCGCTGCCGTCGAAATGGCGTTGATCAAGATCTTTGGTGACGGAATCGGCTATGCAGTCCTCATCACCTTCATCGCGATCGCGATCGTGGCCTGGCGCCGCACGGCCACCGACTAGGCCGTCTGATCCACTCCACGTTAGCTCCCGAAAACATAGCGACACACGGAACGAGGACGTAGATGGATACCGTGATGCTTGCCCGCATCCAGTTCGGATTGACGGTCACCTTTCACATCATCTTCCCGACGATGTCGATCGGACTCGCAACATTTCTCGCCATCGTCGAAGGATTGTGGCTCAAGACCCATGACGAACTCTATTTGAAGATTTATCGATTCTGGCAGACGATCTTCGCATTGGGATTTGGCGTGGGCGTGGTCAGCGGCATCGTGCTGTCATTCGAATTCGGAACCAATTTCGCCGGATTTGCGCGACTTGCAGGGCCGGTGATCGGCCCGTTGATCGCACTGGAGGTACTCACCGCGTTCTTTCTTGAGGCCGGGTTCCTGGGAATCATGCTGTTCGGCATGCAACGCGTCGGCCCGAAGCTGCACTTTTTTTCGACAGTAATGGTAGCGCTCGGCACGACGATTTCCGCTTCGTGGATTCTCGCCGCCAATTCTTGGATGCACACACCCACCGGGGTAACGTTCGATGCGGCTGCCCACGCATTTCACATCGTTGACCGCTGGCGCGTCATTTTCAACCCGTCCTATCTGGTTCGGCTTCCACACATGCTCCTTGCGGCTTACCTGGCCGCGTCCTTCTTCATCGCGGGTGTGGGAGCGTGGTACCTGCTCCGTCAGTCACACCTCGCATTCGCGAAACGCACCCTGTCCATGGGACTCGGCTTCGCAACCATTGCAATCGCATTCCAGCTTCCCCTTGGCGACTCGGTCGGGTTTCGCATGTTCGACTATCAGCCGGCTAAATTCCAAGCCATGGAAGGATACTGGCAACCGACGCAAAGCGCGCCTTACCTTCTCATCATCACGCCCGATCAACAGCGGGCGCACAACGGCATGCAACTCGGCATTCCGTATCTCGGCAGCCTGATTGTCACGCGTTCTCTGCACGGCACGGTCCCAGGACTCGCCAGCACCGCGCCCGAGAATCGCCCCCCCATGGGGCCGGTGTTCTATGCATTCCGGACCATGTTCCTGCTTGGCCTGCTGATGTTCGCCGTCGCGTCGATCAGCATTTGGCTGCGCCTCAGGCAAGCACTGTTTTCTACCCGATGGTTCCTGCATATCGTTCAGGCCATGATGCCGATCGGATTCATCGCGACGATCGCTGGCTGGTACACGTCGGAAATCGGCCGCCAACCATGGGTCATCTATGGCTATTTGCGCACCGCCGATGCAGTGTCGCCCATACCCGGCAGCAATATCGTGTTCTCCACGGCACTCTTTGCTGCGGCATATGCGCTATTTCTCGCCGCCTTCGTCGGTATCACCACCCGCGTGATACGGCGCGGCCCGGAGGCATTACCCGACTCCGCCCCCTATGCCGCATCGCTCAAACCCGTTTTCATGGATCGACCCAGGACATCCAATGACAAACCGTCTGGAGACCCAACGTGAATGCCGCGCTGAGCCATATCTGTATTCTCATCGCGATCTTTTCCATCGCGATGTACGTGTTGCTGGACGGTTCCGATTTGGGTGTAGGCATCCTGCTGCTGATCGCCCGACGCGGGCGCGAGCGCGATGATCTCATCGACAGCATCGCGCCGGTCTGGGACGGCAACGAGACCTGGCTGATTCTCGCTGCAATCGTGTTGTTCGGTGCCTTTCCTCTCGCTTATTCGATCCTGGTACCGGCCTTTTATATCCCGTTCATGGTCATGCTGGTTGCCCTCGGCTTTCGAGGCGTCTCGATGGAATTCCGGGTGCACACACCGTTTGTCCGCTTCTGGGATGGTGCATTCAGCATTGGATCGGCCGTTGCCGCGTTCACCCAGGGTCTGGTTGCCGGAGCGCTACTCTCCGGCGACCTCGCCGTGGCAGACGGGCATTTTGCCGGGCGCACGCTGGATGTGTTTACCGGCTTCAATATGTTGACAGGGGTGACCACAGTCGCTGCGTATGCCACTCTCGGCGCATCTTGGCTCAGATGGAAGACCGACGCCCGGCTGCAACGATATCGGTTGCCGGTGCTACGCATTGCAGCGCTGACTTTCCTCGTTCTAACGGTGGCTGCGTGCATTTTTTCCGTGAACATCCCGACCGTTGCAACGATGTGGCACACGCACCCTATCCGCATGGTCCTACTCGGCGCCATCAGCGGCGGCTTCTGGGTTGCAGGCTTTACGGCATTGAACACCACCTCGGACATTCGTCCGCTACTTTGCAACTTGGCCGCAGTAGCAGTACTGCTGATCGGCTTCGTGATCGTTCTTTGGCCTTACGTAGTGCCATTCAGCCTGACGTTCCGCGATGCCGTAGCGGCCCCGGGCAGTCAGCTGATGGTTGCCGTAGGCGCATTGGTTCTATTGCCGGTTGTCCTCGGCTACAACGCATTCGCCTATTGGGTATTCCGCGGCAAAGTCGGCTCTTCCGGACGCCATTGAGCCATGGGAACGCTGATACGAATCGCCGATTACGTTTTGCAGCGATGCATCGCGTGGGTGTCCCGAACGGGGTCCGGCTTTTCACGCCGCCAACCGAAGCGGCCAGAAATAGCTGCGGCAGCAGGTCTATATATCACGTCCATCCTTATGTTCGCGTTGATCTGCGGCCTACTGCACCTCCTTTTCACAATGATTTTCCGACTGTAGTGCCGGTCCGGCAAAGCAGTTATTCGCGCAAACGCGCAACCCGCGGTCCGTCCAGCCTCGCTCGGATGCTGCGATCGGCCGCACCATCAGGAGCATTCTCATGAGCGCACCCGCAAACTTCAATGGCCAGCGCCCTGTCATCGACCCGAACGATTCGGCCATGTTGCTGATCGATCACCAAAGCGGCCTGTTCCAGACCGTCAAGGACATGGAAATGACCGTCCTCCGCAATCACGCAATCGCGCTGGCCAAGATCGCAACGCTTTGCAAGATGCCAGTGATCACGACCGCATCGGTTCCGCAGGGCCCGAATGGTCCGTTGATCCCCGAGATCCACGAAAGCGCACCGCACGCCCAATATGTCGCTCGTAAAGGGCAAATCAACGCCTGGGACAATCCCGATTTTGTCGACGCCGTCAAGGCAACGGGGCGCAAGACGTTGATCATCGCCGGCACGATCACCAGCGTCTGCATGGCTTTCCCAGCCATCTCGGCCGTCCAAGAAGGCTACAAGGTCTTCGCAGTGGTCGATGCCTCCGGCACATACTCGAAAATGGCGCAGGAAATCACGCTCGCTCGCGTCGTTCAAGCCGGTGTTGTTCCGATCGATACGGCAGCAGTCGCCTCCGAATTGCAGCAAACCTGGCATCGCCCCGATGCACAGCAATGGGCTGACGTCTACGGGATGATTTTCCCCCCGTACCGACTGCTCATCGAGAGCTATCTCAAAGCTCAGGATGTCGTGAAGAACAACGAGCAACTCGATTCAGAACGGTCGTAACGCTGCAACGGTGCCAGCGCGCCACTGCTGGCACCGCTCGCTGAAATCGCATTGTGGCGTAGCGCCTCCTCTGGAACTGCTCGCAAGGTGCCCACCACTCGCGCTGTCGCGCGACATGCGGCAACGGTTCGCCGGGTGCTGCAATTCATCCGCGTCAGTCCTGCATTCGACCACAAACACCTTCCGTAATGGGGTCGCCAAGAACGCAAGGGGCTTGATTCATGCTAGCTGCACCGTACCCTTCAAGCAATACCGCAACGCAACCGCCAGTGGTCCGCATCCTCGAGATGTCGGAGGATCACTTGCTGGTTCGATGGGTCGAGCCGGGAAAATGTCACTACGGCGAACAGAAATGGCGTCTCGGCGTTGCAAGACACGGTGGTTACTGCGCTCTGTCGAATCGCCGAATAGAGCCGGGCGACCCGGCCTATCGACCAGTAGGTCGCCCTCGCCCTGCAAACCACGTTGCGATGATTGCCGTCAAGGCCATCCAATCGATGCAAATACTCCGTGAACGTTCGATCAACTAAGACGGCTCGCGTCAATGCCTGCTGACCGGTCATCAGGGCTTCGCCCGACAGTGGACGCACAACCGCGGCCGACGATATCGACGGCTTATTCCGGTCGAACCAACAAATTGTTCGTGACGGTAGTCACGCCACTCACCGAACTCGCGACGGCTGTTGCAATTTGAGACTGGGCGGCATCCGTCACGAAACCGCGCAATACAACCGCGCCCTGGCGCGCGACGACGCCGATGTTCGCCGAATTCAGGCCTTTTGCGCTCCCAAGTGCCCGAACGACAGCCCGCTGCAGTCTGCGGTTTTCAGCTTTCATTTCCTTCTTGCTGAGTGCGCTCGCCGTCTGTGGGACATCGGAAGCGACCTGACCAGCCTGTGCGTTTGTATTCGCCGCGATGAGCAGCACGGCTACCGCATGGAGAGAAAGCAATACATTTCGGGTTTTCATGTTTGTCGTTCCAGTGGCCGCGCCCCGATTCCGGCTCCTCTCCGGTCCCGGATCGCGAGCAAGTTGATTAGAAAAATTTCCGAATACCTACCGTGCCACCGAACGTCGTACCCGCCGTACCGTACAGGGCACCGATCATCGACAGGCCGGTATTCATCGCCCCATGGTTGTTAACCACGCCGCACTGTGCATAGAGCGTTGTACTCTTCGACAGGAAATAGTCAGCGCCGACAGCTGCCATGACGGAATGATTGGTCGTGTGGTTGCGATCGCTCGTCAGCCACACGCCACCGTTTATACCCAACGTCGGCGAGGCGAACCAGTTGATACCGCCGCCGAACACGTCGCTGTCGAACGAGCCGGCAACCTTGAAGTTGACAAACGATGCCTTCGCAGTGAGCGAACCGAACTGATACCCCGCACCGATCATCCGGCCGTTGAATTCGACATTGGTCGGCACAGGAGTGCTTTGTCCACCATCCGCGTTGCCGCTGTAGAGCGCGGCATTGACCGTCAATCCGCCGCGCTGGTAGCGGACCCGAGCGGCATATTGCTTGCCGGCGCTGAAGTCACCCGGCTTTCCGCCGAATGCGAACATGGTACTGACAGTCAGGCCGGCGAATGTCGGGCTCGTATAGCTCACGGCATTCGGATTGAAAATACTGGTTCCCAGCACAGTACCGACGTAGATGGTCGCTTCGCTACCGAACAGCGACAGATCGTGCGGATCCGAATCGTAGACTGCCTGAAAAAACGGGGAAAACTGCAGCCCCATCTTCAGCTCGCCGGCGGCACCCGACAGTGCAATCCACGATTCGCAGCCGAACAGGTTCCCATTGCAGTGGAACAGGCTGCCGTTCGTCGCACTGATGCCGCTCTGCAGGCGGAACTTCGACTGCAATCCGCCGCCAAGATCTTCGACACCCTGCAAGCCGAACTGAGAATAATAGCGACCGCCATCGATCATCGACACCTGGCTTCCATCATTGAGACCAGTGACGGGGTTGCGCGTCTTGTTCGTATAGAGCATCGCCACATCCACGACGCCGAACAGCGTGACGCTGCTCTGAGCGCGCGCTGGAACGCATGCGGCAGTCGCCAACAGACAGCCGGCAAGCCCCAGCGAAACATGCTTTCTCGCTGACATCATCATCTCCAAGCCTTGCCGTTATCTACACGGCAATGATTTGTAATCCTAAATTTATGAAACAGCATCCAGCCCAAACGAACGACATGCCTGGATCAAGTATTCGTATCGTCCGGCCCAGCCGCGCCCTCCGGTATTGCAGGCGTCGAATCAGTACCGACGGACCGGATTCGTCTCCAGCCACGGGTATCGGTCCGTATCGGACCCTGCATAATCCGGATCCAGGTAGACGTGACACCGCTGGATCCTGAAGTCGCGAATCTCGAACACATCGCACCAGCGACCAGCATGCGTGGCACCCGCCTGCCAGGTCGCCCCGTTTTTCAACTTGCCGCTCGATAGCCCCTCGACGCACACGAGATCGCCGTGCTGAATGACGTTCAGACAGGACGTCTCATGCGCAACCCCGGCCAGAATCGTCATGAGATCGCCGAACAGTTGACCGATTTCCTCCTTGCCGCGTGCCACGCCCCATTTCGGGAAATACATCTGCGCGTGGTCGTCGAACAGCTCCAGCAGGTTCCCACCCTGGTCCAGCCGCCTGAAGTACTCGAGCGCAATTGCCTTGCGTTGTTCGTCGTTCATAGTCTTTATTTCCATTTCATTCTCCTTTCGTTTAGAGATTTGCCTTCTCTTTAATAACTACGGATTACTTATTGATATGTAAAAATGGAACCTCACCACGATTCTCGCGGGGTATCACGCACTCATTTCATGCAGAAACGGCAGCGCATCGAAGGGACGAATTGACTGCCTCATCGCGCGACGAGCCTCAGCCAGGACCGCGCACGTCATGACAGACGGCGCTGCACCGACTCAATACGCGTCATCATCCCGGCGCTGTCGACCTCGGTCATGGCTCGATGAACATTGGCGACATGTCAGCCACCGGCGACGGTCTGAGCAGCGCATGCGTGACATCCAGCAACACCGGCGAGAGTTCATTCATCAGTGACTTCCATGTGCCGTTCCATGACTGCACGTCCTGCCGCGCAACCCAGTCGTTCAGGCTCGTCAGACGCGTATAGACACGTACCCGATTCAGCGGGCCGACAGTCACATTGAACGCACCCAGCAAACCGTCGGCAAACGACGCGTCGTCGGCCAGGCCAAGTTGCGCGAAGGCCTGCCAGAACCGCGGCACGCCCCCTGCGCGGAAGGTCAGGGACGTTTCCGCGACCACAGCGCGTTGCGCGGACACCGGTATCGGTGCGCCGTGTGCTGGCAACCAGTCGTTGCCGTTGCCCCACATCGGCGTCACCCGATCCAGGCCGGACGGTACGAGGAATTCATTTTCCTGGCGCAGAATCATGGAGCGGACTCGCCCGAAATATGACGCCAGACGCGTCTCGCCGGACAGACCGCCCAGCCGCGCTTGCCAGTCCGCGAAGTCGTCGTAGCGATAGAGACAGACGACGGATTCAGGCATGCCCGACACGGGCGCGAACGCACCGATCAGACGCTGCAGGATCGGGCTCAGCCCGTCGGAGCGCAGTTGCTGCGCGTCCCAGAAGTCGTTCAGCATACCTGGCTGCAGCGTATAGGTACGGCGCTCGATCAGCATCGGTTTCTCCACTCCGCGGCGCGGACCGCCGCTATCGCGTTACAGGGGATCGGCGCCTTCATATGCACGCTCCAGCAGTGCGCGAATCGCTTGCCGTTCGATCGGGCGTGGATTCGGATAGGCTTTTTCGACAATCAGGTCGGCTGCGCGGTCGATGCCGTCGCGCGGCATCCCGATCTCGCGCAGCGAACGAGGTGCATCGAGCAAATCGATCAGACCGCGCAGCCCCGCGATCGCGTCCGTGGCGCCGATCGCACGCGCCACACGGTCGAGCGCGTGCGCCGCGTGGGCCGCGTTATAGCTCAGCGCATACGGCAGAACGACAGTGTGGACCTCGGAATGAGGAAGATTGAAGGTCCCGCCGAGCGTGTGGCAGATCTTGTGATGAATGCCCATCTGTACATTGCCGAGCACCGTACCGCAAAGCCACGCGCCGTAAAGTGCGTCGCCGCGCGCCTCGACATCGGAAGGCGATGCGTACAGGCGCGGCAGCGCACTCGCGAGCGCACGTATGCCCTCTTCCGCCATCAGGCTGTAAACCGGGCTGCCATCGTACGCATACAACCCCTCGGCGGCGTGCGCGATGGCGTTCATGCCGCTCGTCACGCTCAGTTGTACCGGCAGTGTGAGCGTCAGTGCCGGGTCGTACACGACGCACTGCGGCAGCACGCGCCAATCCTTGCCGGTTTTCTTCACCCCCGCCTCGGTCAGGCCGTAGAGGGGGGTCATCTCGGAGCCGGCATAGGTCGTCGGCAACGCGATGATCGGCATATCGGCTTCCAATGCAATGGCCTTGGCGAGACCAATGGTCGACCCGCCGCCCGCCGCGATGCACGCATCGGCACCGGACTCCCGCATCGCCCGCACGGCGTCGCGCGCCACTTCCACGGGAACGTGCATGACCGCCTTGGCCAGCACGCCCGCACTGCGCGCGCCGAGTACACGATCGATTCGGCTCCCAAGGTCCGCCTGTTCGGGCGTCGTGATCAGGAGTGCGCGCGCGACACCCAGCGAATCGAGAATCGCGGGAAGGGTCTCCAGGCTGCCTCTGCCGAACACGACCCGTCCGCCGCGGCTTTCATGATTGAACGACTGCATGATGTGATTCCTGCTCAGAGGTGGGTACGACGCGCCGCCGGATCATGTACCGAGCGCGCGTCTCGCGTATTCGATTTCCGCATCGCGTATGCCGTGCTCGGTCGCCGGATCGACGTGGAGTACGACGGCCGCGCCGGCCGCATTGAACAATGCCGCCGACCGGCGGACGTCCTCCGCCGGGACGTGGGGATCGTGCTCCCAGGTGGAAAACAGCACCGGCATGCCGGAAAAATCGCATGCGTCCGGGGCCCGCTGCAGGTCGGGCGGCCCGATCAACGCGCCTGTGAAGGACACCAGCGCGCGGTACCGCCTCCGGCTGCGCCACACGAACTCGCTGCACAGGCAGGCACCTTGCGAAAACCCCATCAGCACCTGCGATGTGTACGGGATGCCCTGCAGCCGCAACCGCTCCGACTGCGCTTCCAGGCACGCGAGCGCGTCGGCCAGACGAGGCTCGTTCAGTTCGACCGGGGCAAGAAAGCGCTCCGGATACCACGAGGCGCCGTCTGCCATCGGCGCCCGCCACACAAGATCCGGCCGGCCGAAGCGACGCACGACGTGGTCGTGCATCCAGCCCGGCGACTGGCCGCGCCCGTGCACGAGAATCACCGCGGTCGCGGCACGATCGACCGACTCGCCATAGTCGGTCACCGGCTGTTCGAGATGCACATTCGTCATGAGATCGGCACTTCCAGACAATCGCAGCGGGTGCCGCGTACGCCACCCGACTGCTCGCGTTTCAATAGTTGAGGGCTTCGAGCGATTCGAGGATCACCGCGCGCTGGCTTTCAAATTGCGGCGCAAGCTGCACCGTCTGCCCCATCTGTTCGTACGATTCGTCGATCAGGAACGCGTCCGGCTTCGAAACGGTCGCCTCGAACATCGCGCCACTCGGGGTGCGAACGTAGATCGATTCGAAGTATCCGCGATCCTTGCGCTCCGACGTGTCGGTAAAGCCCAGCCCTTCGAGATTGGCCTTGACCCGATCCTGCACCGAGCGATCGGCAACCTGGAACGCGCAGTGATGCACGATCCCCTCGCCGTAGGTCCAGCTCGCCTGCGGCATGTCCGGCTCCAGCGCGTAATCGACGAACTTGCCGGAGCCGCCGTCGCCGAACGCATAGCGCGAGAACTTACCGTCCTTCTCGACCTCGTGCGCCGACCAGCCCTGCTGCATGAATTCCTGGGAAGCCTCCATGTCGCGCACGTTCACGCCGATCGTGTGCAGACCGCGGATCGCCAACTCGGCCGGCACCTCGCCGTTCGAATAGGGCTTGCGTGCGTCGTCGGCAATGCCGATCAATTCGTACGGGATGCCGCACGGATGGGAAAACGACAGGACCTGCTCGCCGAACCGTTCCGACCGGCGAACCTCGAAGCCGTGCGCGGCGAGCCGCCGTTCCCAGAACGGAATCGCCGATGCGGGAACCGACAGCGCCAGGCCGCCGATCTGCCCCGCGCCGCGATGGCCCTTGCGCCCGAAATGGGCCACCGGAAAGCAGGTGATCAGCGTACTTTCCTCGCCGAGATCGTTGCCGTAGTAGAGGTGATAGAACGGCGCCATGCCGTCGTAGATGAGCGTCTTCTTCACGCTTTTCAGCGACAGCACCTTCGTATGGAAGTCATAGTCCTGCTGAGCGGTGCCGACGCACAGCGTGATGTGATGGTGGCGCATGATCGCCTGGTTGATCTGGGTCATGTTTGTCTCCTTCGTGGAATCGAATGCAATACGAATATGCAGCGGGCCGGCACCTGCCGACGCACTAACCGGTCATCGCGTCGTCGACGAGTTGCCAGATGAAGCGCCCCGACGGACGCTTCTGCTCTTCCGCGATATGCGCGATCAAGCCGGCCGCGCGACTGAGCACGGCGAAGCCGCGCATCAACAATGGAGGAATGCCGAGATCGCCCAGCAGTGCCGCGATTGCGCCGGTCGCATTGATCGTGATGTGCTTGCCTGCCGCCGCATCGACTTCCGTCGCCAGCAAGGCCAGCGCCTCGCAATGCGCACCATAGGTACCTGTGTCGCGCGCGAGCGCCAGCAATGCGACGGCACGCGGATCGTCGGGTCGGTGCAGATGGTGGCCAAATCCCGGCACAGGCTCGCGCCGCGCACGGTACTCGCGTGCAACCGTCGCCGCTTCGTGCGGACCGTCCGGCTGCGCCGCGACGATTCTCGCGAGCAATTCCGCGGCCGGTTCCATCGTGCCGACGAAGCGACTAGCCACGGCGAGCAGGCCTGCGGCCACGCCCGCCTGCAGATTCTCGGGCGAGCTCGAGTAGACCATCCGGGTCGCGATCGCACTGGGCGTCATGCCGTGCTCCATCAGCGTCACGAGAATTGCATCGACGACACGTCGCTGGTTCTGCCCGAGCGCGATACCGAAGGCCTGCTGCATGAACACGTCGATAAAACCCGCCTTGCCGATCAGGTCGTCGACGAGGTTGCTGTCGCCGTAGTACACGGCATCCGTGGTGTAGCGGCAGAGCCGGCTATCCGGAACATCGTTATTGCCCACAATCACTGCCCCTTGGTCCCGAGGATGGCATCACGAACCGCCGGTTTGAGCACCTTGCCGACCGCGCTACGCGGCAATTCGTCGAAGAAATGCACGACCTTCGGCGTCTTCACCGAACCTAGCTCGCGCTTGACGAAGGCGATCAGTTCGTCCGTGTGCACGCGTGCGCCCGCGCGCAGTTGCACCGCGGCATGTACCGCTTCGCCCCACTTGTCGTCCGGCACGCCAACCACCGAGCAGTCCGCGACGGCCGGATGTCCCGACAGGACCACTTCGACGTCGCCGGGATAGACATTGAATCCACCGGTGATGATCACGTCGCGAATCCGGTCGCGCAGGAAGAGATAGCCGCGTTCGTCGAACACGCCCGCATCTCCGGTGCGCAGCCAGCCGTCGATCAGGGTCTTGTGGGTTTCTTCGTCCGCATCCAGGTATCCGCTCATGACGAGGTTGCCGCGTACGGCAATCTCACCCTCCTCACCCGGCGGCAAAGGCGCCCCGTCCTTGTCGACGATCGCCACCTGAGTAAGCAGCGTCGGGCGGCCGACCGACGCGAGGTTCTCATCGGTCATCTCGGCCGGCGGCATGAACGTGATGATTTGCGGTGCTTCTGTCTGCCCGAACGACGTACAGACGACCGGCCCGAACACGGCCTGCGCGTCGCGAATCTGCTCGGGCCGCATCGGCGCACCGCCATAGACGAGGTAGCGCAGCGCGTCCAGCGAGCGCGGTGCGCGACGCTGCTCTTCCGCGAGCGCCTGGATCAGCGTGGGCGGTGCAAAGAAGACCGTCACACCGTGTGCGCTCGCCGCATCGAGCAATGCGCCCGGCTTCGCATGGTCGGGAAACACCAGCGCACCGCCGGCGCCGAGGATCGGAAGCATGTACGTCGACGTGCCATGCGTGATCGGCGCCGCGACGAGATACCGATCGTGGGGCTGCAGCCCGAGCTCGTGAATCTGCGTCGCGATGTTCGCCGTCCATGCACGCAGTGGCTGGAGGACCCCTTTCGGGAATCCCGTCGTACCGCCGGTGAACTTGATCGCCTGCGTTTCATCAGCAGTAATTCCTGCTCGCGACAGCGGCCCCATCGCAAGCGCGCCGCGCTCCCCAGATTGACCCGCCAGCACCTGGAGCGGCTGTAACGGCGCATCAATCGGCGCAAGACGTTCCAGCATCGCCGTGTCGGCGAGAACCAGCGATGGCTTGACGAAATCGACGATGCGGCGCAGTTCGGGATCGCCGTTGCGCGGATTGAGCGGCACCCAGATCTTGCCGGCCGCGAGAATCGCGAGAATCGCCACGAGATGGTCGACCGAATTCGCGGCCCCCACACAAACGCGGCTGCGCGGTTGGAGATCGATGCGATCGAGCGCGGCGGCATGGTCGAGTACGAGATCCGCGAGCGCCGAAAACGTCAGGTTGCGCTCCGGGCTGATCACCGCGAGGCGGTCGGGATGCCGCTGCACGGCACGCCACAAATAGTCGATTGGGTACATGAAAGGGACTCCGGATTCATGGGCTGCTCGATGCGAACACCGTCAGTGCGTGATCGAACTTTATGAATTGTTCAAATGTTCGAACATTCGGATATACCCGAAGACCGTAACGTGGCCTGTAGCTAGGAACGGCACGGCCTGGCGCGACAAGACGTTAAGGACGAACATTCGAACAAAGCGACACGCCTCCCGCTATACTGAAAGTCACTCAATCACGCTGCACCTCTAATGAACGCCTCCGTCTCAGCGTCCGACGCCGTCTCACTCGAGTCGCCCCAGCCTCGTCACGTCGACCTGGCACGCACGCTGATGCAGGACATCGGCAGCGGCCGCTACCGGATCGGCGACATGCTGCCGACGGAAGCCGAGCTATGCGCGCAGTGGAATCTCAGCCGCTATGCCGTGCGCCAGGCCATCTTGAAGCTGTGCGAACTCGGCCTGATCAGCCGCCAGGCAGGGATCGGCACGCGCGTAATCGCGAGTCGTCCGCACACGCGCTACGTGCAGTCGATGGATTCGTTGTCTGATCTTGCCCGCTACGCGCATGACACTCGACTCGACGTCTTGTCGCGAAGCGTACGGCCCGCGAGCGAAGAAGAGTCGCGGCTGCTGCGCTGTGCGCCGGGCGCCAAGTGGTTGCATATCGAAGGGATTCGCCACGAAGTGTCGGGCGCAGATGTGCCGATCGCGCTCGTCGACGTTTACGTTGCGGAACGCTACAGCGGGCTGAAAGGCGTCGAGAAAACACTCAACACGCCGATCCATACGATGCTCGAGCAACAGTTCGGCATCAAGGCGACCCGAGTCGAACAGCAGATCCAGGGGCTGCTGCTCGTCGGAGAGCAGGCGGCCGCGTTAAGGGTACCGGACCACTCGGCGGGGCTGCGCATCGTAAGAACCTATTACACGCAGGACACGATTATCGAACTAACTTCGGGCGTTCACCCGGCCAGCCGCTTCAGTTACTCGATGACCTTTCAATTGACGCATACGCCAAGCTGAGACACGGCATTCCGCTCATCTGCCACACCTGATGCACATCCTGCGTTCGTTGAGCAACAACACAATGTTCGACGATTCGCATCTATCGAAGTCATTGCGATTCCCTTAACTTGACTCCTGCATTCTGTCCGCCGCAGCGCGTCTTCCCCGATTTTCCGGCAGGTGACGCGCGACGTTCGTACATGCGTCCGGAATGCCAAAAGGAATAGCGAAGAAGGAGGAAGCGATGGAATTCAATCTCGATGGACGAACTGCACTCGTCACAGGAGCCAGCAAAGGTGTCGGGAAAGGTATCGCGAGGACACTAGCGGCCGAAGGCGTGAACCTCGTTCTGCTAGCACGTGGCACAGCCGATCTTGAACGTGCAGCCCGAGAGATCGCGGAAGAGTTCGGCGTACGGACACTCCCTGTCAGCGCCGATGTCAAAAGCGCCGAAGCGGTCCGTCATGCCTGTGAGCAGGCTCGGTCGCATTACGGAAACGTTCATATCGTCATCAACAACGCCGGGGCGGCGATCCAGCGACGTGATCGCGAGATCTTGAGGGACGACAGCGACTGGCTCAACCAGATTGAGATCAAGAATCTCGGAGCATTGCGCGTTATCCGCGAGTTTCTCCCCCTTGTCCCGACCGACGGCACTGGACGGATCATCAATATCACGGGCGCATCCGGGGTGATGACATGGAACCCCGCGCTGACTTACGGTATGAACAACGCTGCGCTCATTCACATGACCGGTTATCTTGCCGCCGATCTGGCCAGCCATAACATTAACGTCAATGCCGTGGTGCCTGGGTTGGTCGGGACGGAATGGCGGACTGAATGGGCACAGACAATGGCACGAAATGCAGGCCAAGACGTCCACGAGTGGCTGCGCGAATTCTGTCTCGCGAAAGGAATTCTGTCCGGACGGTGGGCACAGGTGGAGGAAATCGGCAACATCGTTGCTTATCTTTCATCTGACCTAGCGCGTTACATCAACGGTGCTCGCATCGCAGTCGACGGCGGCCTCACCGTCAACTCGCGATAAGCCGTATGAAGTTCAAAGCTGCATCACACCGGTGCATCGCGCCGTCAAAAAACAGGAACACGGCATGGAATTTCTAGTGAATCATTCGATCGATGACGATACCGCGCGAGTCATCGAACATGAAATCTGGCGAGTCGACCCCGGCGCCAAGGTCGAAATCGATCGCGTCACATCGCTCGTGAGAGTCGAATCGTGGCTCTTTCCTGAGGAATTCGTCGTCGCGTTCGAGGACGCGGGCTTCAACGTCAGGATCAAGGATCATTGATACTTTCCAAACCGAACCGCCGTGATAAAACCCCTTGCTCGAATGTGGCGGCACTGAGTGGCAAGAGCTTAGGCTATGCGGTGCACGCCCACGCCTGCCTCTGTCCACTACGTCGTGTCAACTTTTTCCCACAATAATGAGGCTGGCCCAATTTCCGTCCCAGTCTTAATTGGAAAATTCCGGCTTCCATACTTCCGCTCCTTTGATTCCCATTGAGAGTTTTGAGACGGCATAAATGCCGCTGCGCCGATGTATTTCCATCACGTGGAACGTCTCGAAGCAGTCGCTCCAAGGCCCGCATACGCGTATAGCCGCAACGCGTCTGCATGACGGGAAATAAATGCAGTGCCGATGTGCGGCAACTGCGTCAGCACCAAGCGAACTCGCCTTGGGAATCTCTACGCCCGTGACCTCGTGCGATCAGCAAGCGAAGGAGCATTAAGCTCGACATCAAAGGCGCCGGACAACCCGCGGGCCATTTCAATGGCCTCTGCGAATGCCACGGCACCACGACGTCGTCATGCTACCGAGGCATAGCGGGTAGCAAACGGCGGGCGCTGCGCACAACTTCGTCGCAGCACATTCTTTGGTAACGACACCCGCAAATGAAACTTGAGGTCGATTTGACAACTCAAGGCGGAGAATGAGCAAAGCTGTCGGAAGCCGTTCGAATCCGACGACCGCGCCGGGACGGCTCGTAGATCGACGCGAGTTCCGCAGCCAGCCTGCGCTCGACACAGCAACGCCCCAACACAAGCCCAGCCATCGGACGCATAGGCTCAAGACAATGCAATCCGCACCTCCGCCACCTGAAGCACCAACCGGTCCGGTTTGCGCTTTCACCTACGCGGGCGCCAGTCTCGCCCCACCGAACATTCGGACCGCGCGCACGAAATACACCGAGCGGTCACGGCAATCTACGCGGCAGCGAGCAGCCAACTGAGCGACGCAGAGCCTGCGATACACCGCTCCTCTGGCCAGCAGCCGCGCAGCGGCCACGACACTGGATGAGCGCGACGGGGAAGATATGCTTACGTAAGCATATCCTTTTGAAAGTCGAGCATTTCCACGGATGAGGATATGTTTCCTTGAGAATTGCTTGTGAGGATATCCTCACGTGAGCAGAACCGGAATGGCCGGAGCCCCTGCCGGCCGTCGCTCGCCGCCCTTCCACCATTCCGCAGTCGAATGGTTCCGATAGACGTTCGAGTCGCGGCTCTATCTTCGCCACCGCGCCGGACTGTCTCAACCCTACCCCCGTGGTCGTCCGGTTTTCCCCAGCGCGCCACCGGTCATGCCCGTCCGCGCCAGCGGTCACTCACCGAAGCCCTTCATGCGGAAGGGGCGGCCCTCTCGTCGGGCGGCTCGTGCTCGGCCGACGCGTGACAGAGGGGTATAGCGTCCAAAAGCATCGCGTCAACGCAATTTCGACGGAAAGTTCGGTCTCCGAATGTACACCGCTCAAAACTCCCTTATTCGACGAGGACTTACGCAAAAAACGTCGTCAAAATTGTGTGCGCTGCATCCTTGAACGAGCACCATAAATCTACTAGTTTGTTCAAAGGCGCAACGCCAACTTGACCGACGTCGCACAGTAGCCTCCGCTGCGGAACGCCAGATTCCGCCAGCCCCTTTTTATGAAAGGGTACGATGGCGGGGGATGCGATGCGACAGGCAAGAACGGAAGGCGGTCTGGCTCCGATAGGGCAAGCTGTCGCCGGACCCTGGCTTTCTCTAGAAAACAGGGACGAACTCAATCTTCATCGCGACCAGGCAGGCCAACAGGAACGCCGCCGAAAACCGCTTCCGGTTGATCTTGCGGTTTATCTGGTCAGCGGACTCCTCTATTCCATACGGCTCCAACAGCCTAGCCAGGTCCTTGTAGCTCAAGTCTCGCTGGACCATTGCCGAAACGACCAACTCCCGCGCCCGGTCCTCCCATTGCGCGTATGGGGGCTCCTTCTGCAGGCGATCATCGGGCGACATCGCTCCCATCCGTTTTTCTCCTGTTTGTGCCGACGCTCTACGGCCATCTCTGCAATATTCTCTCAGACTGAAATCGGTCGTATACGACCGATTGGGCGTATATGGGTAGCCTGGGTTCCTACACGTCCATATCCACCATTTTTCTGGACGACGTGATGCTGGACAAGGCTCAACTGACCGACCTCTTCGACCGACTAGGTACACCGCCCGCCGGTCAAAAGCTTATTCTCGATGCCCGAATCCAAGCACCGGTTCGTCAGGTGAAGTCCGATGTCGGCAATGTCATCACGATCCTGGCCAGTCAAAAGATGCGTCGTGACATCCGGACGGAGAGCCGCCATATCGAATTTGCTGCCGCGGTGACCAAGGAGCATGCAGCTGATGTGCTCGAATACTACGCGCAGCCGTGCGAGCTGAAGTTCTCACTGATTGATGAGTCGACTGGCGAAATCCGGTCCATCACGCACGTCCCGGATTTCCTCACTATTCGCGACGATGGTTTCACGCTTGAGGAATGGAAATCCGAGGCCAAACTCGCACGATTGGCAGAGCGGTATCCCTATCGCTATGCCAAGGGCAGTGACGGGCAATGGTACGCCCCGCAAATTGAGAAGCAGCTTGCCAGACTCGGTATTCGTTATCGCGTTTGCAGCGACGAGTCCATCCCTCGCCGCCGGGTCGAAAACCTTCTGTATCTGGCCGATTACCTTCATCCGGGTGCAGAGCCATGCCCGGCGGATGTTGTGGCACGGCTCCATGAAGTACTTCGCGAGCAGAGCTCCTTGTCCTTCTGGGAACTGCTCGCTGCCCCGTACGAATTCGACGCGGACTCACTGAACCAGGCCATCGCCGGCAATCACGTGGCAACGGACATCGACCGGGAGTCGTTCAGCGACAAGCGGCGGTTTCGCCTCTATCGCGACGAGGTGCTGCGTGACTTCATGCTCGCGGGCACACAAGCCGTCCGGTTGCCCGGCGTCGAACGGTTCGCGTTCGATGTCGCCGAAGGATCGAAGTTCCAGTTCGAAGGCCAAGAACTGACCATCGTGATGGTGGGCGAAGAAAACGTCGTCTGCAATCGACAAGACGGTTCCAGCATCCAATTGTCCCGGTCATGGCTCGAGGACGCTCATGAGAAGCATCAAATCACGGTCGTCCAAAGCAACCAGAAACCTCATGCGGAATTGAGCCGTTACTCCAAGGAGGACCTGGCACTTGCTCTTCAGCGGCAGTCACTTCTCGAATCCCGAGAGGTCCAGAAGGTCGTCACGTCTCGCACGCTCCGGCGCTGGGAATCACGCAGACTTGCCGCGCTCGCCAACGGTGACAATGAAGTCGTGGCGCTGGTGCCGCGAACCAGCGCCAAGGGCAACCGTACCCCCCGCTTGAGCGTGGACCAGCTCGAATTGATGGACCGCATTATCGATACCGAGTGGCGCGACAGCAATGCCATCAACTACAAGGCATGCCACCTGCTATTGAAAGTGGCATGCGACAAAGTCGGCGTGACGGCTCCGTCATATCCAACGTTGATTGCGCGAATCAAGACCCTGGAGACCAACGAGGACGTCCATACGCGTCACGGGAAACGTATGGCGTATCAGAAGAATACCTTCGTGGACGTCCTGTATTACGACACGCCAGCGCATGGTAGCCGGCCGTTCCAGTACGTCCATATCGACCACACGCAGCTCGATATCGAGCTGATTTCCAGTCGCACTGGCAAGCCTCTCGGCCGTCCCTGGCTGTCGCTGGCAGTGGACGCTTGGTCGCGGCGCATAGTTGCGTTCTACCTGACGTTCGACCCGCCGTCTTATCACTCGGTCATGATGGTCGTCCGCGACATAGTGCGGCGCTTCAAACGGTTACCCGAATTCATCGTTGTCGATAACGGCCGCGACTTCATGTCACAAGCGTTCGAGTCGTTTCTCCGTGTGATGGGCACGCATCTGCGTTTCCGTCCCGCAGGGCAACCGCGGCACGGTGCCGTCCTCGAGCGTATGTTCGGTCGGTTGCACACCGAATATGTCCACAACCTGGCCGGCAATACCAAAGCGACGAAGAACGTACGGATGGTTACTGGCTCCCATCTGCCGCAAAAGCTCGCCGAGTGGACACTCGAGCAACTCTATTACGGCATTGGGCACTGGGCCTGCGAGTATTACGATAACGCGACTCACCCTGCTCTTGATGAATCTCCACGAGATGCGTACCTCCGTGGCTTGCGCGAGAGCGGCGCGCGTCCTCAGCGACAAGTTCTCTTCAACCGGGACTTCCTGATTGCCACCTGCCCGCCCGTCGACCGCTCTGGCGTCCGAGAGATTGATCGTCAACGCGGCGTCAAGGTGAACAGTCGGCTCTACTGGAATGAGACGTTCAAATCTGCCCATCTCGGCGGCCAAAGCTTGCCGGTCCGTTACGACCCGTGGGATGCCTCGTCGGTCTATGTGCGCGTAAAGGATGAATGGGTGCGGGCTGTTTGCCGAAACCTGCACGGCCTGGGGCAACTGACAGACGTTGAGCAGCGCGCCATCACTGCGGAATTCAACCGTCGCAGCGGCACATCCGCTGGCGACGAACGGGCTGCTCAACGACTTCGGGAGTTCGTGTCGACGTTCACACCGGAAGGTGCGTTAGCCGTCGAGTTCGAGCGTCAGTCTGAAAACAAGGCTCTATACAGCAGCCTTCAATTCGGAAATATCGAACCGGTCGCTACCCCCCGCCGATTCCGACTCGTCGATGAATCCTTGACTACAACCAGTGCCCCGGAACAGCCGGAACCAACGATGCCTCTTTCGCCGATATCCCAGCAAGAGGCCCCAGGCGACGACGATCTTCCTGACTTTGAAGAATTCTAAGGTGGTTCCATGCATCAACAAAACCATACATCCCCGCCGGCGCGAAATGACTCTGCCCATGCGCTCTCGTCCAAGCGCATCAAGCACACCCGTGTCGTCGAAGTAATGGCCGACCTCGACACCCTGATTTATCCGGGAAGCCAGGACAGCATTCTGCTCGTGTGTGGGCCCACTGGGGCCGGCAAAACCACGCTTGCTCGACATATGGTCGACACCGCGCTTGAACATGCCCACTCTCAGATGGAATCGAATGCGGGCGTGATTCCGGCCATCTACGTTGAAGCGCCGGCCTCTGGCGAAAGTGACTTCTCGTGGCGACTGTTCTACCAGCGAATTCTGGCTCAGCTTGGCGACGAACTCGATTCGCCCAAGGTGGCATACTCAATCGATTCACAGACTGGTCGGTTGTTGCGCCCGCGTGGCGGCACCAATGGAAATAGTCTTGCCGCCTTGCGTACTGCAGTGGAGCGCGGGTTGCGCGAGCGGCAGGTGCAGTTTCTCGTCATCGACGAGGCCGCTCACATCATTCGCCAGACACGAGGCCAACACCGGCTCGAAATCCAGCTTGATACGCTGAAGTCGCTGGCAAACCAGTGTGGCACGCAGATAGTCCTGGTGGGTTCGTACGACCTCTACCAATTGGTCACGTTGTCAGGACAACTCGCGCGGCGCACACACGTGCTTCATTTCGAGCGCTATCGAGAAGATAAGCCAGAATACGTGCGCGCCTTCCAGCGCCGCATCCAGGCGTTCGAGAAAACGTTGCCCGACCTGTGGGGAAATGAACTCTCACGCCATACCATGGCGCTGCTCGATAATACGTTGGGATGCGTCGGCACGTTGAGCAGCGTTCTGGTCCGCGCCGCCAAGCTGGCCGGTGCTGACGGCACTTGGTCGGTCGAGGCCCTGAAGCGCGCGCTGCTCAATGAAGCACAACGTAAGCGGATATTGGAGGAAATCCTCGACGGAGAGGCCGCTATCGGCCCAAGCCTCACGCGTGTCATGCCGAAGCAGAAGCGCCCAGTGGCAAATCCTGGCGGAGGTGCTGAATGAATATGCAACCGATAACCGCGCGTTCGATGCTGAATCCTCTCGCTCCGATCGGGATAGGCACTCCCGAAATCGAAAGTCTGGTCAGTTACTTCTGTCGCCTGGCGGTATCTCACAGCATCTCTGCCGCCGAATTGTCACGCAAAGTCGCGACCACTATGGGCTGGGAAATTGCAGGAAAGTACAATTGGAACGATGTGAATCTAAGTGGCGTCGGCGACGCAGCTGCCAAGTGGTCGAGCGGCCTCTCGTCTCTGACGAGCGTTGCTCAGTTGGACAAGCTGACTATGCGCACGTGGCGCGATGTCATCGCCCAGCACAGTCTGGCCGCCAAACTGTCTTGCTGGTGCCCACAGTGCCTGGCTGAGGACCGAGCGGCGGGCCGCATACCGTACTTCCGCCTGGCATGGGACGTCGGTGCCGTCACCGCTTGTCCTCGACACAAGACGAAGCTCGTCCACATCTGTCCAGATTGCGGGCGTCCAGATGCTCGGCATAACTCCGCTTATGTCGTTCCTGGATGGTGCGCTCATTGCGGCGCATTCCTTGGCGACGTCGAGAATCGCCTTTCTGCCACGCCGGAAGCAGTGTGGATTGCATCACAGGTCGGCTCAATGCTTGAAGTACAAGCGACCTTGGTTAATCTGCCGACACGCGAAGTGATGCGCGACACCATTCACCAATTGGTCGTGCGTCTGGACAACGGGAAGAGCGCGTTGTTTGCTCGACGCATCGGGCTTAACAAGGTCACCGTGCACTACTGGCTGAAGAGGGACTACCTTCCCAACCTGCCCGGTCATCTGCGCATTGCCTCGCAAACCGGGTTGGCGCTTCCCAAGCTGCTGACTGGCGAGCTGTCTAACTGGCCGTCGACTACCGCCGAAATCCATCCGTTGGCGTTGCTGTTTCCCGACCACAAGAGGCGTGCGTCACCAAGAGTTCTAGATTGGGACAACGTTCGCGCGGAGCTCACTGCGCTTAGCCAGTTGCCGGTCCCCATCAGCGTTATGGAGGCCTCTCAGCGCCTCGGCATTGCCAAGCGCCAGCTCTACGACAACGCCAACGGTGAAGCTCGCATCCTCGCTGAACGATGGAGGCAGCACATGCAGCAACGCAGTGCGCAAAGCCGGGAAACCGCACGCGCGGCCATTGAGGCAGCATGCCGAGATATCGTGGCAGGCGGGAAAGCTGCTCATCTCCGTGAATTGAAGGGACGTGTTCCGAAAGAAGTCCTCGGCAGTTTCAGGGGCGTCATTGGCCTACTGAAAGAGACGAAGAACAGGAGCGTAGAGAGTTGACCACGTCACCGAAAGGCCCAACGCGCGATGCCGGCCCTTGTGCCGCTAGTTGCGGACTGCGTGGGCAATTCGCCTATCTGCGGATCTTCCGGCAGCAAACGGAACAAGCCAAACGACGCGCTCGCGGCAAAGTGCCGGAACTGGCGCGCACCCTTCCTGGCGGCATGAGACATGTTGCACCGCGCTTGACCGGATGCTTGACTCTTCTTAGTCTTGGCGAAAACGGATTTCGTCCGGGATGCACTCATGTCAATTCGCGCCCGCGACATAACGCCTATCAATGAGGCGGGCACGTGCCTGCTAGAACTGGCGGACGAAGCAGTCGCTGGCGCAGGAAAGGTTCTGACGAGGAACGGCTCCCCGTACGTCGCGATTGTTGATGCCCGAAAGCTGAGTTACTACCATGCCCTCGAGGCAGAGCACGACCGGCTGATCATGCTGGGCGATGCCGAGTGGGGGCTGGCAGATGCACTCGCAGGCAGGGTGCAGCCCGAGGAAGAATTCCGTAAGTCACTTCGGCGCGCTGGTTAAGGGCCTCCAAGGTCTGACAGGGTCTTGTTCGACAGATCTCGAGATGTCCGGCGAGGTAGCGTCACCATCAGTGCGCTTCGGGCTGCACCGCGCTGCGGCGGCTCTTCCGCCGCACCATGCCCGCCCTAGCGTCAATCAAGATCTACCCCGCAATCAGAATTGCACGCGAAAGCCGAGATGGCTACCAGAACGCCTGATGCAAAAAAACATATTGATTTGCAGATAGATTTTCGGGAAAAACATTCCTTTTACAAAAAATACTGCAAATCGTTGTAAAAATCACGGTTATCACTCCACGGCCGCACTATACCCATCCAGTCGATCACTCGCATGCCAAATTGCATACGAACTTGTTTCTGCCGCTCATGTCGCTGAAGCCTCGGCAAAGCCAGGGGCATCGAAATTCGATATTGGATAACCAGTTTTGGAGATGAAATCATTATGGAATCTTGCTTGCAGTTCAAGATTGCCGGGTTTCCGGTCGCTTACATGAGGAACAGTGGTCTGCCGTGGCAGTTCGTTCTCGAATCCGGATTTGTCCCTATGCGAGCCATTCCGTCTTCGAGCGGCGTCGGCGAGCATCTGTATCTCTCGACTGCAGGCACCTTACGCCGCCGCCTCAATTCAGCCGGCTACGACCGTAAAGCATTGGAGCTGGAATACCTGAAATACATGGACCAGGTTTTCAGCCGCTGGGACCCACCATATTTCTTTCGAGACGAAAAAACCAGTAACGCTACGACCGCGGCTCAACGTGCAGAAGCATTCAGATTCGCGAGTCTTGATGATTGGTTTTTTGCGCTGAAAACGGCCATCAAGATTAGAAATTCCGGAAATTTGGTACGCCCCAAAAACATTGAGTACTCGGACCCGTTTATAGACATGAATGCGCTAGTCGATATCGTTATGGGACCGGAATCGCTACCCAGCAGTATCGAAGTGCCGAGTCATGTGGTTGGCGGCTTCCCCTGCATCAGCGTGGAATGCATGGCGCTTGCAATGCTGGAAGTCGTACCCGATGACGCGGAATGCATCCTAGATGTTTTTGAACTCGCATCTTCGTCTGACGACCTAGTTTCGACATGAGAGACCATCGTCTGATGCGGCGTGTGCGGAAATCACCGTACTGATATCGAGCTTGCGTGCCGTGTGTCATGACTTTCAGATTCGGGACGGATCTTCCGGAATCGGACAAAGCGGGACTTTAATGCTTTCATCGGACGTTCCCGCGACTATACGTACCTATGAAGCGCTGCGATTCGGTGATACCAAGCAGATCAACGGACTGCCACATAGATGGACAGCGCACTTTTTTAACACCCACTTTCTGCAACGAGGGTAACTATGTCTCTCCACGCTTTTATAAAAATTGGCGGCTATCCGATTGACTCTATGAGAGACCAATATCGTCGATGGCTCTTCGTACGCGAGGACAGAATCATTCGAACGCGGACCAAGGGTCAACGAAATCTAATCACTCACGCCTTGCCCGATGACCCGAGTGAATGGAACGAACCGGAAACAGACTATCTGTATCTTACGAGAGCAGACACACTTCGTCGGCGCCTCGCAACCGCGGGCTACGACCGCTCGTCACTGGAACTCGAGTTCCTTAAATACAGAAATATGGTATTTAAGCATAGCAATCCACCATACTTCTTTCAGGACCACTATCTCAAGACCGCAAAGACGGCGCATGCCCGTGCCGAGGCTTTCCGGAAGGCAACACTTAACGATTGGCTTGACGCACTGGGAGACGCGGTTAAATCTCGAATTCATTATTGGACACGAAGCCACGAAGGTCTCACACCATCGAATCTACTCGTCGATATCGTTACTGGTCGCGACTCCCCTAATTTCGACGACATAATGCCACGACACTTGCTTTCTGGATTTCCCTGTACGTCCCTGGAATGTATGGCGGTGGCAATGCTAGAGATTGTTCCGGATGACGCGGAGTGTGTTCTTGATGTGAGCAATATCGTCGAGTATGGCCCCACATATTGTTTTGAAGACCTCATTCTTTCCGGGAGAAGTTCGACGTAACTCATCTTTCGATGTGACGTGTCACATACGAAATTCACCTGCTCGACAGTGAAATTACCACTCGCCCAAGCAAGAACACATGAAGAAGACCGACATGCAACTTAAAGCCGCAGACCTTCACGCCGGGACGACCGATGCACTGTACACGTACATGGCGGATTGCCAATTTAACGAAGCCCACCTGACTTCGATGTGCCTTTCGTTGGCATTGGAATACGTGTATCAACCACGTCCGCGGTTCTGGCAGGATTTCGACCTGATGTATCTCGTCACTGCAATGAACCGATGCATCCCCAATTGGCAAATTGCTCTCGAAGACACCGGCCGTGGTATGAATGAGTTGCTGCGGGACGTCAACGAATTCTTGCGACTCAATGCGTTCGATGAAGCTAACGCCGAAATGTTGCTGGCGCTGCCGGCTCATGAGCGGCCATTCGATGCTGCCTCCGCGTTCGAGTGGCTTTCCGCTCAATTCGCCAGAAGGGGATTGAAGACGGAACTCGAGTTCGCAAGGCGAGACCGCGATGCCTGCGGTAATCATGCACTCGACGTTCTTCATTGTCTTGAGGAAGCCGCTCAAGGACGCACCGTCGACAGAACCGGGACTCTCCTTGCTCGTGTATATCGCGACTCCGTTATGGACAGGCGCGCGCCTGTTTGAGCGCGGACGACGCCCGGGCCACCGCCCTCGAGGACCGACGCGCGCAGACGGCCATCGCCGAGCGAGTGCTGGATGCCGGTCGATCAGCCGCCGGTGCAGTCGCTTCGCCCGGATGCCGCATGAGGTCGTGACCGGCATCCGAGGCGTCATAGACGGGCGTCAGAGGGGCTAGGAGGCGCTCGGACCGAGCTAGGCATGCAGTTATCAGAAACGAAAAAGCCGACCCACCGGGTCGGCTTTTTCGCGTCGAATCGCGGCCGATTACCACCGCGAACCAAACCTTCAAACATACAGCCGATTCCCGATCAAGCAAAACGTGGCCGATCGGGAAATAAGGCATAACGTGTCCAGGTGGACAACTTATGCTTAACGGCACACGTTCCGCGACCGCGCGAGGAACGTAATCTGGTGGGCCCCCCGGGAGTCGAACCCGGCACCAACGAATTATGAGTTCGCTGCTCTAACCAAGCATGAGCTAGGGGCCCAGACGTGAAGCACAGCGTGCTACACGCTGCCCCGGCAACGAAGCCGGGCCGGCATTGTAACAACAAAGACGCTACAGAGGACAAACGCCACCGGCATCACGCGGATACCGGCGGCGTTCGCAAGTGAAACGCTGGAAATCAGTTCCCTTCGAGGAACGACTTCAGCTTGTCGGAACGGCTCGGGTGACGCAGCTTGCGCAGCGCCTTGGCCTCGATCTGACGGATCCGCTCGCGGGTGACGTCGAACTGCTTGCCGACTTCCTCGAGCGTGTGGTCGGTGCTCATCTCGATGCCGAAGCGCATCCGCAGCACCTTCGCCTCGCGCGGCGTCAGCGAATCGAGCACGTCCTTCACGACGTCGCGCATGCTGGCATGCAGCGCGGCATCCGCCGGCGCGACCGTGTTGTTGTCCTCGATGAAGTCGCCGAGATGGGAATCGTCGTCGTCACCGATCGGCGTTTCCATCGAAATCGGCTCCTTCGCGATCTTCATGATCTTGCGGATCTTGTCTTCCGGCATTTCCATCTTCTCGGCGAGCGTTGCCGGATCCGGCTCGAGACCGGTTTCCTGCAGGATCTGCCGCGAGATGCGGTTCATCTTGTTGATCGTCTCGATCATGTGAACCGGAATACGGATCGTGCGCGCCTGGTCCGCGATCGAACGCGTGATGGCCTGACGGATCCACCACGTCGCATAGGTCGAGAACTTGTAGCCACGACGGTATTCGAACTTGTCCACCGCCTTCATCAGGCCGATGTTGCCTTCCTGGATCAGGTCGAGGAACTGCAGGCCGCGGTTCGTGTACTTCTTCGCGATCGAGATCACGAGGCGCAGGTTCGCCTCGGTCATTTCACGCTTCGCCTGGCGCGCCTTCAGTTCGCCGGCCGCCATCTGGCGGTTGGTTTCCTTCAGGTCCTTCAGCGGCAGCACGACGCGCGCCTGCAGGTCGAGCAGACGCTGCTGCTGTTCGCGGATCGCCGGAACGTTGCGCGACAGAACCGCGCTGTACGAATGGCCCTCGGCCGTGACCTTCTCGGCCCAGTCGAGATCCGTCTCGCTGCCCGGGAAGCGCGCGATGAATTCCGAACGCGGCATGCCGCACTTGTCGACGACGATGTGCAGGATCTGACGCTCGACCTGACGCACTTCATCCACTTGCGCACGCAACGTGTCGCACAGACGCTCGACGGTACGCGCGGTGAAGCGGATCGTCATCAGCTCGGTCTGGATCGTTTCCTGCGCCTTCAGGTAGGACTTCGACTTGTAGCCTTCCTTCTCGAACGCGCGGCGCATCTTGTCGAACCACTCGCTGATCTGCGAGAACTTGTCGAGCGATGCACGCTTGAGGGCTTCGAGCTGGGCGGCATTCGCCGACGCCTGCGCGGCACCGTCGTCCTCCTCCTCTTCCTCTTCTTCCGCTTCCTCTTCGGCTTCCTCGTCCTCGTTCTCGATGGCCTCCGCTTCCTTCGCGGAGAAGCCGTCGGTGTCGGCGGAGTCCGAAGCGTTCGGATCGAGCAGGCCGTCGACGAGCTCGTCGACGCGGATCTCTTCGTTCGCTACGCGCTCGGCCATCGCGAGGATGTCGGCGATCGTCGTCGGGCACGCGGAGATGGCCAGCACCATGTGGCGCAGGCCGTCCTCGATCCGCTTCGCGATCTCGATTTCGCCTTCGCGCGTGAGCAGCTCGACCGTGCCCATCTCGCGCATGTACATCCGGACCGGATCGGTCGTGCGGCCGAATTCCGAATCGACGGTGGACAGCGCGACTTCCGCTTCCTCTTCGACTTCATCGTCCGACGACGCGGCCGGCGCGTTGTCGTTCAGGAGCAGCGTTTCCGCGTCCGGCGCCTGCTCGTAAACCGCCACGCCCATGTCGTTGAACGTGCCGATGATGCCTTCGAGGGCTTCGGTCTCGGTGAAGTTGTCCGGCAGGTGGTCGTTGATTTCGGCATACGTGAGGAAGCCGCGCTCCTTGCCGAGCTTGATCAGCGCGCGCAGCTTCACGCGGCGCTCTTCGAGCTCCTCGGCCGTGCCGGGCGTGCTCGTCGCGAACGCTTCCTTCAGCAGCGCCTTTTCCTTGGCGCGACGATCGCGCACCTTGGATTTGCCCGGGGCAGCCGCGGCTGCGGGCTGCTCCTCGCTCTGATTTGCGTCGTCATCGACGGATACTTCGTTCAGCTTTTTGGTCATGGAGTTCGCCGTACCGGCTATATCGACTCGCGGCTGCTGGA
>Ga0154006_1000036_pt1 | contig 61692 bp, 58 predicted proteins | sample TSFL090MetaG_FD_104747 | JGI IMG/M metagenome (GOLD analysis project Ga0154006, IMG submission 104747) | Attine ant fungus gardens microbial communities from Florida, USA - TSFL090 MetaG | ecosystem: Host-associated > Fungi > Mycelium > Unclassified | place: USA: Florida, Wakulla State Forest...
ATTCTTGCAAGGGGCATGCTAATAGTCCATAACTTCAACCAAAAGGAACTAAAACCAATAGGGAACATATCGCCCGAACAAAAGTTCCTGTCCACGGAAAACGGCGGAATCTCGGTGGACGAAACCCAAATACAAAAGATATTCAAGGCGGGCAAAAAATACACGGTCAGACGTGGCATTATTGAAATAAGCCGTGGAATAAGCAAAAACACCTACTTGCTTCCGACTATCCACCAAGGTAAATACAACGGCAAAAAGGTTGTTGTACACTTTGAGGACTGGGATGACTGTATTTATGTTTTTGACACGGACAAATCTGAAACTTTCATTTGCTCTATCGCACCCGAGATTGCTGCGTCAAATTCCACCACGGAAAGAAACGAGCCAATGAAAGCGGTGGGAATATCCGGTAAGAAACATGCAGGGGACAAGGCAATATTAGACGGGCTGAAAAACAATCCCGAAAGTGCGGCATTTGTTCCGTCCTACCACATCAACAAAAGTGCGCATCAAGAAATTACACAAAATGCCGACTTGCAACAAGCTGCACGTATTGCAGGCATTGACATCAACAAGTTGACGGACAAAAGAAAAAGGTCGGTTCACGTAGTTGGCGAACGTCCAAAGCACACAACGCCCGAAATGGAGGACGATAGTTTTGTAGACCTTAAACCATTCAACATTTATAATCAAAAAAACGGTGGTTAGGGGTCGGATCCCTAAGCACCGCACGAACCAAAATTTAAAAAAAATGGATAACGCAAATTTAGACAAAAATGCAATACTGGCATCAATCAAGGCCTTTTGCGAAACGAGAAACATCAGTAGAAAAGACTTTGCCTTTAAAGCAGATGTAAGCCCCGCCACGATAAGCAATATTCTCAATAACAAATGGGATAATATTGACGAAAAGCTTTGGCGCAAAGTGGAAAACACCACCAAAAGTGGCAATACCGACAATCTAATGCCCACTAGAGATTTCAATAAGGTATTCAAAGTGTGTGAGACAGCCCAAAAAGGACATAAAATGTTTGGGTTGATTGCTGATACAGGAATGGGCAAAACAACCGCCGTAACGGCTTATACGGCACGTCCTAACGTGTTTTATTATTACATCGATGCTACCATAACCCCGAAAGTGTTTTTAAAAGATTTATTGCGTGAGATGGGCGTATCGTTTGAGGGCAATCTCAATGAGATGTTACAACGTATCTGCATGGAACTTAATACAATTGAAAAACCTTTGGTTATAGTGGACGAATGCGCAAAGATTAGTGATAAAATGATGCTGATTATTCATAGCATAAGGGACAGGACAATGAATAATTGCGGTCTTTTGCTTGCAGGGATGCCCGACTTCAAAAATAGGCTTATCAAATACGCCAATAAAGGCAAAACAGGGTATGGGGAGTTCTTTAGGCGTGTGAATGACTGGTTTGGCCTTGATGGTCTAACTACGAGTGAAATAAACGGCATTCTAAGGTATTACGGAATAGGCGACCCAACAGAGCAAAAGGATTTTCGCCATTGCAAAAAATTCGGGGATCTCAAAAACGATATTGACAAGTACTTAAACAACGATTAAAACACTCTTAAATCCATCATACATGAAAAAGCAAATAACAGCAGAGACAAAGTACAACATAGTTCCGCTCATCCAGTTTATTGAAACTGTATTTGGCGCAGAAACGGCATACATGCACCTTGATATTTTGTTGTTTGAATATGCCTATTGCAACCTCCTTAAAGGTGAAAAACAGGGCATTGAAACAGGCGTATCCGATACGTTGTTTTTTTATCAAGCAGCTTAGGAACGTCTTAAAAGAGATGATGTAGGATTTTTCCCGACAAACCAAAAACTTTTTTTATGAAAGAACAGATAACGACAGAAACGAAATACGAATTAGCCCCATTGTTGGAGTATCTCAAGACAGAAACAGCAGCCGAAATAGCTAAGTATTTGGATGCCGCCATGTTTGAATATTCGAGGTTGTACATGCTTGACGACGAAAAATGCGGCAGGGATGATTTGGCAGTTTGTTGCATTGAGACGCTAAGGGGTTTGCGGGATATATTTTATCGGATGGCATCCCCAGAGCAAATTAAGAAAATCGCATAGTTCCCCGTTCATTTTCAATACAACGCTTGCATTAAATAAACAAGAGCGTTAAATTTTACTTTAACACTCTGTAATGGGACGGTGCCTTACGACAGCCTTCCAATGCAAAGATATAAATTAAAGCTGCCATTTGGCGGCTTTTTTATTTGCCACTAAAATAGTTGTGCAACCCTTGCCCAACTATTTGCAACCCTTGTATAACTATTTCAGTTTTGTGTCATGGCATACAATCGAACAAATTATTTGAACAAGGTCAGAAAGATAGTCGAAGTGTACAACGCTTGCAAGGCGTACGACATTCCAGACACTAGGATCGTGGCTAGGGAATTTCCAAAGCACAACATTTTTATTTCCTACAGTACGTGGATGAACATCAAGAACATGGCTTATCCCAAAGCTGCAACCAAATAAATTGGTCGGATTTCCCGAAAGCCATTAAACAAAAAGTAAAGAGATGCGCAAGTTCGTACTTAACGACGAAACAAAGATAAACAGCTACGGTTTCAAGACCTTGAACAATGGTATAAACCTAGACAGGTTCAAGTCAAACCCTGTCATGCTAGACCAACACGAAAACGAAACAACGTCCGTCGTTGGCAGATGGAACAATATAAGGATCGAGGGAAGCCTGTTGGTTGCCGACGCGGAATTTGACACGGAGGACAAAGACGCGTCATTGTTGGCGGGCAAAGTGGACAGGGGTTTCATTAAGGGCGCAAGCATGGGTATTAGCTTCGATCCTAGGGACTTTGTCACGGACAAGGAAGGAAACAGCATACTGGAAAAATGTGAGCTGTTCGAGGCTTCCATTTGCGCCATTCCGTCCAATGCCAATGCCCTTTCCCTATACAACAAAAGCGGTCAGAAACTTGACGCCAAACAGGTAACGAAACTTTTGTCATTTACTCAAAAACTACAAAATATGGACTTATTACAGGAACTTATAAAATTGCTCAACTTGGGCGACGGGGCGACAAACGAGGACGTTTACAACGCAGTAAAGGGAATCGTAGAGAAAAACACGGAAACGGAGGAGTTGAAGTTCAAGCAAACGCTTGACACCGCAATATTGGAGGGCAGAATCCATGCCACCAATCGGGAGTTTTACCTAAAGTCAATGCGTGCCGATTTCGACGGGACAAACAAAATCCTGAACGGTTTCCCCAAAAAACAATCGTTGGCGGATCGTGTGAACAACGTCGGCAACAATACGGAAAGCCGTGTGGACTGGACTTTGGACGATTACCGCAAAAAAGCACCCGACGAACTCAAACGCAATCCAACACTTTACAACGCATTATTGGCTAAAAGCTTTCAACAATAAACAAGACGCAAAATGTCGCAATTACAACAACAGATATGGGTAAAGCAGTTACAGGAAAAATTTTATCCTGACACTTCTTTCCTAAAATATGCAAAAGATTTCTCCGCTTTCGTTGACAATGAAATGATAACGATTGCAGAGGCTGGATTAGATCCCGAAGTGTTCGTAAACAGTAGAACCTATCCTATTGCAGTCAAGAGCAGGGAGGATATACCACACGCCATCGAACTGGATCTGTTTGAGACTGAAAACACGTTGGTAAGACACCCCGAAGTCATCGAGTACGCCTATGACCAGTTGGAAAGTGTATTGATGGGGCATAGGAACGTCCTTAGAACCGCAACAGGCTGTAAGGCTGCCCACGCATTCGCACCAAACACCAATACCACCGATACGCCCGTATTGGTCACAACAGGAGCGAACGACGGTACAGGTCGCAAACGCATGCAGATTTCCGACATCCTAAAACTAAAGACGAGTTTTGACCAGGTGGACTATCCATTGGATAGAAGATATTTGGTACTTGATCCGTTGCACGTCGAGGACTTGATATTGGAGGACACGAAGACTTTTAAGGACATTGTAGACCTCACGGACGGACAGCCTAGACGCTTTGCAGGCTTCAACATGCTACAGTTTACTAGGAATCCGAAATACGATATTACCACCATGCAAAAGCTTCCATGGAATGCAGTAGCAGACCAAAACACGGTAACGTCCAGCTTTGCTTTTTACGGCGACGAGGTAATGAAGGCAGATGGGGCAATAGGCATGTACCAAACCCTTAGAGAACCTAGGGAACGTGCTACGATCGTAGGTTTTGACAAACGTTTTATAGCAATGCCGATCCGTAACAAGGGCTTAGGCGCAATCCTTTCAAGTAAAGCGTAAAAAATGGGAGACCCATACAGAAAATTGGTTGAGACATTACGTGAAGCCGTCTTACCGAATCCCGTATTCAGCGGTTTGCATTTTATGGGAGCCGAAGTAAAAGAGATTACAGGGGATTGTTGCACCGTGTTTGCCAATGATGAATATGAACTACATTGTGAACCCGATTCGAAACCCGTTATGATGAAGGTTGACAGACTTGAAATTACGGACGTAAGGCTAAAAACCTCCATTAACGGAACGATAAACAAAGATGAGGATTATTTCATGGTAATCCCCAAGGTAGGAACCCATGTCATTTGTGGATCGTTAACGGGAGACTTGGCTGATTTGTTTGTAATCCAGTGTGAAGCGGTCGAAAAGGTAGTGTATGTTCGCGGAACTTTGAAAATGAGCATAGACGGCTCGGATGGCAAAATTAGTGCGGAAAGTGACGGCGTAACCGTGTTGGGGCTGTTTGACAGTTTAGCCAATATTTTAAAGGATTTGAAGGTTTACACGAATATTGGACCGTCGGGTAATCCATTGCCTGAAACGATTTCCCAAATCCAAGCATTTGAAAAGGATATTAGAACGATTTTTAAATAGGGTAGGTTTATTAGTTTGTACTTTTCATTTTTTTTGTTTTTAATTTTAGAAGTGAGCCTGAATTATCTAATTCGGGCTTTTTTAATACAATCTTCTTTAGGATGATTTACTATCTTTGCATTACAAAGGGACAGGGTAAAGCCTCCCATTGTTCCAAACCGCCTTAATTGGCGGTTTTCTTTTGTAATTTTATTATATCTTTTGTGGTGTCGTTTTTATCTATTTTTTAGATTTTAGATTTTATCATTTTTGATTGTTTTTTTGTATCATTTTTAATTTCCGTTTATAAAATTTGAATTCGCTACGATTTTTATACTAAATATTTTTTCGTCGTTCACCTTTCTCCATGCTATCACCAACAATGGCGAAATTAATCGAATCAACGCTATAGAAGACTTTATAAACTTATTGCCTACCTTTGCGCACCGAATAAAGACGTTACGATTATGATATTACCAGTAGTAGGTTATGGTTCCAATATATTGAGGGAAAAATGCAAGGACATCGACGCGAACTATCCCGATTTGCCCAAACTGCTTGCCAATATGTGGGAAACGCTATATGCCAGCAATGGCGTAGGTTTGGCGGCACCGCAGATCAACAGAAACATTCGCTTGTTCATCGTGGACAGCGCACAGATATTTGAACATCAGGAAGAAGGCGACGAGGTTTATCGCGACAAACCCGGTTTCAAAAAAGTATTCATCAACGCCCAGATATTGGAAAAGAAAGGCGAAGAATGGCCTTATCAGGAAGGTTGCCTCAGCATCCCCGGGATCCGCGAAGACATCATGCGTCCGGAAGAAGTGACGATTGAATACATGGACGAAAATTTCCAAAAACACACCGATACATTCAACGGCATTACGGCACGTATCGTCCAGCACGAATACGATCATATTGACGGCAAACTGTTCATCGATTATCTAAAACCATTGAAACGCAAATTGATGGGACGCAAACTGGACAATATCATGAAAGGCAACGTCAGAGTCGACTACAAAATGAAATTTGCCAAATAATTAAGTTTTTGGTAGCGGCTTTTTGTTTATTTTTCGGGCATAATTCATCAAAGCCCAATATGCGAAAAGCTGTTTGTACAACTATATTTTCCAACAAGGGCAAAATCTTTCGAGGTTTTGCCCTTGTTGTTTTCTTCTGTTTTTTTGCCCATGCAATCAAAGCGCAGACCGACACGACCATATTGGTCGAAAAAGATTCGTTGACGCTTCCTGTCGTCATTGTTCGCAGCGGACTGAATACAGGCGCGCTTTTGCGTCGGATCAAGCAGGATTCCAGTTTTTACAAAGCATTCAAAACCTTGCACATCATCGGTTACGTCGCCAACAACGACATCAAGATGCGCGACAAAAACGGTACGACAAAAGCAACTTACCAAAGCAAAATCAAGCAAATCCGTTCCGGCAATTGCCGTTCGATGCAGGTTTTGTCCCAACAGACAACGGGCGATATGTTGGGTTCAAAAGGAAAATTCAACTACATGACGGGGCAAATGTTTGGCGGCCTGTTTTTGACAGAAGGAAATGTCTGCGGCGAAACCAATATTGTAGGCAATATGCAGTTTGACCTTTCGGGAAAATCGGGTATTGACAAACACAAAGAACAGCTCAAAATGTTGTTTTTCAATCCGGGAAGAAAGATTCCGGGCATTCCGTTTATCGGCAACAAACTCGATTTGTACGACGACGATGCCCGCGAAAAATACGATTACCGTTTGGATACGGTCAATTTTTTCGGACATTCTACCTACCGTTTTGCGATTACGCCCAAGCTTGGTGCGAGCGGCATCGTGATCGACAATATGACGACTTGGTTCGATGCCAACACGATGGACGTCTTGGGACGTACTTACGCAATGAGCTACCATGCGGGGTTGTACGGTTTTGACGTGAAGATGAACGTGCGTCTGGCCAATATAAACGGCGTATTGGTTCCGGTCGATATGCAGTACGACGGCAACTGGAGCGTGGTATTGAAAGGACGCGAAATCGGAACTTTTCACGCGCAGCTTTCGGATTTTGATGTGAGGAAATAGCGTTTTCGTCCAATATCACTCCGAATGTTATCACACTAATCCACTATTTTTACCGACACAAAACAAATTCCACATGGTCAAAAAACTATCCCGGTTCGTATTGCTTGCAGGTGTTTTGGCAAGTTGCAATACGCATTCCAATACCGCGTCCAACGATGAGGACGGTTTGCGGGCATTCAACGCCGACACGCTGGTTTCCTACATCAAAACGCTTTCGGACGATTCTTTCCAAGGACGCAAACCGTTCACGGAAGGCGAAACGAAAACCATCGATTTTTTGCAAACACAGTTCAAACGTATTGGGCTCGAACCCGGAAACGGCACGAGCTATTTACAGGACGTACCCATGGTCGACGTTTTCTCGCATCCCGATCCGACGATGAAAGTCACGTCTTCCAAAGGCAATTTTGAACTGAAAGGTCTGGAAGAATATTCGATTGCTACGCCGCAGACCGATTCGGTCGTCAGCCTCAACAATATGCCGGTCGTATTTGCGGGATATGGCGTCGTCGCACCCGAATACAACTGGAACGACTATGCTGGTTTGGACGTCAAAGGCAAAATGGTGCTGGTTTTGGTCAACGATCCGGGCTTCAACAACGGCGATACGACTTTGTTCAAAGGAAAAGAAATGACCTATTACGGTCGCTGGACCTACAAATTTGAAGAAGCCATAAGACAAGGCGCAAAAGGTTGTTTGGTTATCCACAGCACGGCGGCGGCAAGTTATCCGTTCAGCGTTGCGGCAAACGGATGGAACAATTCGGCGCTTCGTCTTGACAACAAAGGCGAAAAACTACTGGACGTGCAAGGTTGGATTACGACGGAAGCTGCCAAAAAGCTCATCATCGCGGGCGGACAAGATACAAGCATATTGGCAAAAGCGGACATCCGCGGATTTAAAGGCGTCGCACTCAACGAAACCCTTTCGACCAATATCCACGCAAAAGCGACCTTCAACAAATCGCACAACGTCATCGCCAAAATCACCGGAAGCAAATATCCGGACGAATACGTCATATACACGGCGCACTGGGATCATCTCGGTATTGGAACGCCCGACAAAAACGGCGATTCCATCTACAACGGCGCTTTGGACAACGCCAGCGGAACCGCAGGTTTGCTGGAATTTGCGCAGGCTTGGAAAGACCAAAAAACGCCACCGGAACGCACCATTGTTTTTCTTGCCGTGACGGGCGAAGAACAAGGTTTGCTCGGCTCTTCTTATTACGCACAAAATCCAATATATCCTGTTTCCAAAACAGTCGCCAACCTCAACGTGGACGAACTGAACAATTATGGTGCAACCAAGGATATAACGATTACCGGAAAGGGGCAATCCGACATGGAAGACTTATTGACGGAAGAAGCGCAAAAACGTGGTCGCTACATCACCTACGACCCGACACCGGAGGCGGGGCATTATTTCCGTTCCGATCATTTCAGTTTTGCAAAAGTGGGTATTCCGGCCTTGGCGCAGGGTTTTGGTATTGACGTCGTCGGCAAAGGAAAAGATTACGGCAAACAAAAAGAAGAAGAGTTCAACGACAACCATTACCACCAACCATCCGACCAATATGAATCTAGCTGGGACATGAGCGGCGCAATCGAAGACCTCAAACTTTTGTTTATGGTCGGCAAACGCGTGGCTTACGGACACGATTTCCCTGGCTGGAAAGACGGTTCTGAGTTCAAAGCGATAAGAGAAAAGACGGCGGCGGAGAGGAAGTAAAAAGTTATTTTTCTGATTAACGAAAGATTAACGGAGCCAGATTTTCTTTTTGCCTTTTCTGTAGTCCAATATGAAACTTAAAAAAACAATCATCATGAAAAAGATTTTCGCTGTAACATTGGCATTGGCTCTATTCGCTGGTATCTCAACTGTTTCTTTTGCTCAGGACGCAAAAAAAGAAGCCCCTAAAACAGAACAGAAAGCAGCCAAAAAAGGTCACCACCACCACAAAGGCAACAAAGACGCTAAGAAAGCAGAAACTCCTGCTCCTGCAGCAAAATAATTGGGTAAAATTATTTTTCATCGTACAGCCATTCACGCAAAATGAATGGCTGTACGCATTTCTAGGCAAACAAAGTAACCACAACGGCGCAACAGCATTACGGTTCACAACGCGGTATTCTTCTCTATTGAAACTCCACCAATAGCAACATTTTTACTTTTCTTACCCCATCCTAAAGGTCAAAGCGGCAAAATCGTCCACGCTCAACTGTTCCGCTCTTTTGTCAAAAATCGGATCTGCCAATACTTCCGCCGAAAAAATGCTTTTGGTAGCGTTACGCAAAGTTTTGCGGCGTTGGTTAAAGGCAAGTTTGACAAGCGTAAACAAAGCTTTTTCGCTTCTCAAAGTGGGAAATTCGGTGCGTCTTTTCATGCGAATAACGCCGCTCATAACTTTCGGCGGCGGGTTAAAGCTGCTTGGCGGTACGTCAAACAAATATTCTACCGTATAAAAAGCCTGCGTCAATACACTCGTGATACCGTAAATTTTACTGCCGGGACCAGCGGCGATCCTGTCCGCCACTTCTTTTTGAAACATCCCAATACAAACGGGCACCTGCGCTTTCCAGTCCAATACTTTGAACACGATCTGCGTGGAGATATTGTAAGGGAAATTGCCCACAACCGTAAATTGCCCTTCAAATGGCGGTTGCAGTTCCAATATGTCTTTGTGGATGAGTTTATCCGCCAATACGGGATACGTCTTGGAAAGATATTGCACTTTTTCGTCGTCCAGCTCCACCGCCTTAAAATCTATATTGGACAATTGCAGCAGATATTTGGTCAACGCGCCGCCGCCCGGTCCGACTTCTAATAAGGGAGAATGAACGTCTTGCTGTAATGCGGCGACAATTCTTTCGCAGACGGATTCGTCTTTGAGAAAATGTTGTCCTAAGGATTTTTTGAGTGTGTATGGCTGTGACAAGGATGAAAAAGTAAAAAGGTAAAAGTAAAAATTTTTAAAGCGGGGAATTAAAAGAACGACACCGACCAATTTCTTCGAAAAGCTTCGGCTGGTTTCAATGCGTGGATTCCTTCTTTTTGAGTAAGATCGCCCGTAGCGTCTACATTGTCCGCAATGCCGTTCCAAGGTTCGATACACACAAAATCGGCGTCTTTGGCACTCCAGATTCCCAGATACGGAAAACCGTCAAAAGAAACCGTCAAACCATGCTGTGATTTTTCGCTTTTCAAAGTGATTTCCGTTGATCGCAACTCTTTGAAAACCAACGCATCGTTATAAAAAAGGGATTTTTGTAACGGTAAAATGCTGCTCTCCTCCAAAAAAGGAACGGAAGTTCTTAAGGTTTGTCCATTGTCGTCCAATGGATAAATACCCACATTTTCTATATCGCTGAAATACAATGCATAATCTTCGAAACGCAATCCGTCTTCTAAAGGAACGCTGAATGCAGGATGCGCTCCGACCGAAAAATACATATCGCGGTGATCAGTATTTTTGACGATGTATTGGATGTTCAATTGTTGCTGGTCCAATATGTATTGGATCAAAAACTCAAACGAAAAGGGATATACGTTCTTCGTTTCTTCCGTATCGCCGATTCCCAGCAAAACACTGTTTTCCGTTTTGTCCAATACGGTAAAAACTTTGTCGCGCGCAAAACCGTGGCGTCCCATTGCGTAAGTTTTGCCGTCAAACGTATAGGAATTGTTTTTCAGTCCGCCCACGATCGGAAACAAAACCGGACTATGTTTTCCCCAAAACGCAGGATCGCCGCGCCACATATATTCCAATCCATTGGCTTTTACGGATTGCAACTCTGCACCTTTTTCGGCGATCTGTATCTGTAGATATTCGTTTGCTAACTGGACCATAAATGTTGTGTACTAAGGCAAAAGTTAAAAGGAAAAACAAAAAGTATCGGGAGATTTTATGTTGTACGATTTGGACATAAAAAATAATAGTCTGCGAAACCTTATTTCTATCCCTGTGGTTCGTATCCTCACGAACCACTTAGTTGTGAAGCGCAGACCAACAACGGCGAAAAGCGACCTAACAGCGAATATTACTCTGCGTCATTTCGACCGTATCCCTGATGCCGATTTTTGTTTTTGCCTTAAAGATTTTATTCTGGAATTTTTTCGTCGGCGACGTTGCCCAATATACGTTCGCTCATTTTGTGTAGAGGATTGGCATGATCTTCCGCGACCTGTTTTCTGTTTCGAAGAATGTCTATCGCCAAGAAAACCGCTTCCAAAGTCGAACTTCCGTCCGCAATGCCTTTTCCCGCAATATCAAAAGCCGTTCCGTGGTCTGGACTTGTGCGCACGACCGGAAGCCCCGCCGTATAGTTGACGCCTTCGCCACTTGCGAGCGATTTGAACGGGATCAACCCTTGGTCGTGGTACATCGCCAATACCGCATCAAACTGTGCATATTGACCATGCGCGAAAAATCCGTCCGCTGGATAAGGACCAAACGCCAATATATTGTTTTGTTTGGCTTCCTTGATCGCCGGTTTAATGATGGTTTCTTCCTCGTTGCCGATCAGTCCATTGTCGCCGGCATGCGGATTGAGTCCCAATACGGCGATTTTGGGTTTGGCTATATTGAAATCATTTTTCAAGGATTGATTGATGATTTTCAGTTTACTAACAATTTTTTTAACGGAAAGTTCTTTTGCAATGTCTTGTACGGGAACGTGCTCCGTGACGACGGCGACGCGCATATTTTCGGCGCACATCAGCATTACAACGTCGCCCACGCCAAATGCATCACGCAAATAAGGCGTATGCCCAGTGTAAGGAAACGCTTCGGAATGAATGCTGTTTTTGTTGATCGGCGCAGTCACCAGACCGTCAATGATGCCCGATTTAAGTTCGCCAACAGCCTGTTCCAAAGATTGAAACGCATATTGGCCGGCAATCGGCGATTCCTCTCCCGGTGTTATATTGACGTCCTCCGCCCAACAGTTGAATATATTGACCTGCTTGTTGCTCAGACGTGTAAAATCTTTGATGATATTAAACGTAAAATTGCTTTCGTGCAGGGATTTTTTGTAAAAATTGACACACTTGTTATTGGCGAAAATAATCGGCGTACACATATTCAGCAAATGGTTGTCGCTGACCGCCTTGATCACCACTTCCAAACCAATACCGTTCAAATCTCCACAAGTCAATCCAATAACGGGTTTAAACAATTCTGCGCTCATATCCTATGTTTTAAGGTGGTAAAAGTACTTATATAAAGGCTAAAAGCAAAATGCTCCGAGCCTAAAACAAAAGCGCCATTCAATATGATGAACAGCGCTTTTGAGAATTTTTTTATTGAAAAAGAAAATTAGTTTGCGACGATCTGCTGGCCTTTGTCCAAGTCGTCGGAAATATTTTGCCATTCGGACAAAGTAGGGCAACCTTTCGTTGCGTTTTTGTCCAGATGTACGTAAAAAGTCGGAATGTGGCTTTTGATCCATTCGCTCATCACTTTTTCCTGTTTGATCTGCAATGCTTTGGCCGCAACCTTGTCGTAATCGTCTTTCAGATTTTCACGGTGCGGTTCGCTTTTGGAACGGAGATTTACAAGACGAACAGAGGCTTGACCGTGATTGTTTCCTTGATCGGCAAATGTTTGCGGTTCGCTGATGTCGCCTGGCTGCATGTTTTTAATCAATTTCAGCAATTCAGGATCCTGGATCTGGTCATACGTTACGCTTGTAGAACCGTCGGGCGCAGTGTAGGAACCTCCGGTATATTTCATTGCTTCGTCGTTGCCAAAAACGTTGACGGCGGCGTTGAAAGTCAATTTTTTGTCCAATATCATTTTTCGGACTGTAGTCATACTATCGACCGTGATCTTGACATCTTCGTTGCTGATCGGTGGAATTAGAAGCAAATGCCTTACAACAGCATCGTCGCCTACGCGGCTCACCATTTGGATCAAGTGATAGCCAAACGCAGATTTTACGGGCGGGGAAATCTGCCCTTCTTTCAGACGAAATGCCGCGGAAGTAAACGCCGGGTCAAATTGTTTGCTCAAACGGTTGATATTGTACATGCCGCCGTTTTCCTTGCTTCCCGGATCTTGGGAATATAATTTGACAAGATCTTCAAATTTGCGTTTGCCGCCTTCTACTTCTTTTTTGTAACCCAAAAGCTGCTCGATAATCAAGTCCTCTACGTCTTTATTCGCTTTTGGATGCATGATAATCTGGCTGATTTCCAGCTGCGATTCGTAATAAGGCAGACTGTCTTTTGGAATACTATTGTAATATGTTTCTACTTCTTCAGGGGTAATCTTGACGCTGGAGACAATTTTTTGCTGCATATTGTCCGCCAACATTTTTTCCTTCATGAACGGACGGCTGTCCTCACGAAACTGATAGATGGATTTGCCGGCATATTGTTCAAACTGTTCACGCCCGCCCGCCTGACTTACGAAATAACGAATTTGGTTGTCCAATTTTCCGTTCAGATCCTCGTCCGAAAATGGCAAAGAGTCGCGCTGCGCCTGAATCATCAACGCTTTTCGCATCAAAAAGGTCCTTAAAAATTGGCATTCCGGATCTGGTGGCAACGAACTGCTTACGGCTGGATCTTCGTTACGTTTGTAGTCACGTATAGCGTTGTCAATATCGGATTGCAGAATAATATTGTCACCAAGCTGTGCCAAAATTTTGTCAGCGAGCATTTTCTGCTGCTGCGCATGACCCAATATCGCCGAAAACAACAGTGCGGACGCTAAAATTAATCTCTTCATAATTACCATCTCAGATAATCAAAATTAGGGGTTGTAAAGATGAAAAAAGCCTTTTACAAGGCTTTTAACAAAAAATGTTAATCAAAGTGATAAGTTATAAGATATGAGTTATGAGGTTTCGTCCCATTGTAAATCGAACAAAAATTCATAACTCATATCTTATAACGCATAATTCTATTACAGAGTTCTCTTGATTTCTTCTTCTATGTAAGCTACGATGTTGTCACCCATCTGAATGTCGGTGAAGTTTTTGATCGTCAAGCCACATTCGTAACCTTGCGCCACTTCTTTCACGTCGTCTTTGAAACGTTTCAAGCTGCCAAATTCGCCGTAAGCACCTTCGGTACGTGGGTAAACAAGGATACCGTCGCGGAAGATTTTGATCTTGTTGTCGCGTTTGACTTTTCCTTCCAATACGTAACAACCTGCAACGGTCGCTTTGTCGAATTTGTAGACTTCGCGGATTTCGATGGTAGCCACTTCGACTTCTTGAACTTTTGGTTCCAACATACCTTCCATCGCGCTCTTGATTTCTTCGATCGCGTTGTAGATGATGGAGTAGCTGCGGATCTGAACACCTTCGGTTTCGGCAAGTTTGCCTGCTTGTGAAGATGCACGAACGTTGAAGCCGACGATGATCGCATCGGAAGCCGTAGCGAGCAATACGTCGCTTTCGGAGATCTGACCAACCGCCTTGAAGATGACGTTGACCACGATTTCTTCTGTAGAAAGTTTTTGCAAGGAGTCGCTCAACGCTTCGACAGAACCGTCCACGTCACCCTTGATGATGATGTTCAATTCCTTGAACGAACCCAGTGCCAAACGGCGACCGATTTCATCCAGCGTGATATGTTTGCGTGTACGCAGACCTTGTTCGCGTAAGATACGCGCCCTTGTTGTTGCTACTTCTTTTGCTTCGGACTCGTCTTCGTAAACCTTGAACTTTTCACCGGCTTGTGGTGCACCGTTCAGACCAAGAATCTGGACTGGCGTTGACGGACCAGCGACATCAATACGTTGGTTACGTTCGTTGAACATCGCTTTTGCACGGCCGTAATGCTGTCCGGAAACGATCAGGTCTCCTTGACGCAACGTACCGTTTTGAACCAATATTGTCGCTACGTATCCACGTCCTTTGTCCAAAGACGCTTCGACGATACTTCCGGACGCTTCGCGTTTCGGATTGGCGCGCATGTTCAATATATCGGCTTCCAACAAGATTTTTTCCAATAGTAAATCTACGTTCAGACCTTGTTTGGCCGAGATTTCCTGGTTTTGGAAAGTACCGCCCCATTCTTCCACAAGAATGTTCATCTGCGAAAGCTGTTCGTATATCTTGGTTGGGTTCGCCCCGTCTTTATCTATTTTGTTGATAGCGAAAATCATCGGAACGCCAGCCGCCTGTGCGTGGCTGATCGCTTCTTTGGTCTGTGGCATCACCGCGTCGTCCGCAGCGACCACAATGACTGCAATATCCGTGACTTTGGCACCACGGGCACGCATCGCCGTAAAGGCTTCGTGACCCGGCGTATCGAGGAACGTTATTTTTCTGCCGTTTTCCAGCGTAACAACGTAAGCCCCAATATGCTGCGTGATACCACCTGCTTCACCGGCAACCACATTGGCATTTCGGATATAGTCGAGCAAGGAAGTTTTACCGTGGTCGACGTGTCCCATAATCGTAACGATCGGAGAGCGTGGTTCCAAATCTTCTTCGGAATCCACCACTTCTTCTTCCGCTTCCGCTTCATGGTCATCCAGATCAATGAAGGAAACCGTATAGTCAAATTCGCCCGCAACGAGCTCGATGACTTCCGCATCCAAACGCTGGTTGATGGAAACCATGATACCCAAGCTCATACATTTGCTGATGATATCGGCAAAACTGACATCCATCAAGCTCGCCAATTCGCTTACCGTAATGAATTCCGTAACGTTCAGCACTCTGCTTTCGTTCTGTTCGTTCATTTCGGCTTCCAGCTCCTGACGTCTTTCACGGCGATTTTTAGCCTTGTTGTGTTTGGCTGATCTACCGCTGTTACCGCCAGCAAGCTTGGCTTGCGTTTCGCGAATTTTTTCCTGGATTTTCTTTTGGTCTATTTCTTTGTCTTCCTGCGGACCTCTGTTGAAGCCGCCGCGGTTGTCCCTGAAATTGCCACCACCAGGTTTATTTCCAAATCGGTTGTTGTTATTGTTCGGGCGGTTGCCACCTTGTTGGTTACCGTTTCGGTTGTTGCTTTGTCCTTGTGAACCGCCAGGTCTGTTGAACGGAGGTCTGTTACCGCCTTGACCTTGCTGATTGCCACCGCCGCTTTGCTGCGTTCTGTTGGATGGCTGATTACCCTCGTTTCCTTTTTTGTCGATAGGAATACGTTTTCTTTTACGTTTTTCGTCACGACTGATTTTAGGGCGGGTATCATTGTCCACCGGCAATTCAATCTTACCGAGGATTTTTGGACCTTCGATTCTTTCGGCTTCGATTTTGGTAATTACCGCTTCCGGTTGATTGGTTGCTGCTTGTTCGCTGTTTTCATTCAACACAACTGTTTTTTGAGGTTGCGTGAATGTGTATGGCTGTATTGGCGTCGGCGCTTTTGGCTCAATATGCGTTTTAGGCTTTTCGGGAGGACGCGGCGTTCCTTGTTTGGGCGCTGCCGGTTTGTCCTGCTGATGTGCCGCTGGCTTATTGTGCTGTTCGGCTGGTTTGTGATTTCCTTTTTTCGGACGTGTAGAAGAATCGATTGCAGAAAGATCGATTTTGTCCAAAATCTTTGGACCTTCGATTTTTTCTGCTTCAATCTTAACCATAGTAGGTTGCGCGGGTTCTTCTTGTGAAGGTTGTGGCGCTTCCTCTTTTGGTTGTTCTGCTACTTTTTCTTCCTTATGTTCCGTTGGAGCAGGGGAAGGTGTTTCTACTACTGGAGGCTGAACAGGTTCTGGTTTTTCGACCACTATTGGTTCAGGTACTGCAGCAGGTTTTTCTTCCACTTTCTCAACCTTGATTTCCTCTTTAGGTTGTTCCGCTACTTTTTCTTCCTTATGTTCAGTTGGAGCAGGCGCAGATTCCTGTGGCTGGGCAACAGCTTGCTCAACGACAGGTTCTTTAGGCACTTCAACCTCGACTTCTTTCTTTTCGGGAACAGCCGCAACTGGTTCAGCTGGGGCATGTTCTACAACTGGAACTGGAGCTGCTTGTGGCGCTTCTTGTTCCGGTTCGACCTTTGGTGCCTGTTCTGTGGCGGCCGCTGGTTCTTTTTTCTTTTTCTCACCTTGCACACCTTTGGGGATCTCAATACGATCCGCCTTGTCCTTGGCGACTTTATCGTCGAGGAACTGGTGTTGAAGTGCACGGTACATCGGCTCGCTCAGCTTTACGTTGCCATTCAAGTCATCTTTGTTGAATCCTTTTCCTTCCAAGAATTCAACGAGGGTATCGCGCCCAATATTAAATTCCTTGGCTGCTGCCAATAACCTTGGTAATCTTAATTCTGACATAAATATATTTAGCAGTAAACAAGTTGATTAAGTTTTCTCCTCAATACGGCTTGTCTTACTCTTTTTCGAATTCTTCTTGCAGGATACGTCTTACGTCCTGGATTGTTTCTTTTTCCAAATCTGTCCTTCTTTCCAACTCTTCCGCGGACAGATTCAATACGCTGTGCGCCGTGTCGCAACCGACACGTTTAAATTCATCGATCACCCACTGGTCGATCTCATCGCTAAATTCCTGCAAATCTATATCATATTCTTCTACCTCTCCTTCTTCTTCTTCGCGGAATACGTCGATGTCGAATCCAGTCAGTTCGCAAGCCAATTTAATATTGACACCTTTGCGGCCGATAGCCAGCGAAATCTGGTCTGCCTGAAGGAATACGTCAGCGTGTTTGCTTTCGGAATTGAGTTCCATAAAACTGATGCGTGACGGCGTCAAAGAACGTTGAATATATAACTGCGGATTTTCTGTATAGTTGATGATATCGATGTTTTCGTTTTTCAACTCGCGTACAATACCGTGGATACGGCTACCTTTCATACCTACGCAGGCACCTACTGGATCGATGCGGTCGTCAAAACTTTCGACGGCGACTTTGGCTCTTTCTCCTGGTTCGCGTACGATTTTGCGGATCGTGATCAAGCCGTCGTAGATTTCAGGCACCTCGATTTCCAGCAATTTGGCCAAGAAATCAGGACTTGTTCTGCTCAGGATGATGACCGGCGTGTTATTTTTAAGGTCTACACGGCGGATAACTGCGCGTACATGTTCACCTTTTTTGAAGAAATCCTGTGGAATCTGCTCCGATTTTGGTAAAATTAGTTCATTGTTTTCTTCATCCATCAACAAAACTTCTTTTTTCCAAACCTGATAGACTTCCGCAGAGACGATTTCGCCAATACGGTCTTCGTATTTTTTCAGCAAAATGCTTTTTTTCAGGTCACCGATACGGCTCGCCAACGTCTGTTTGGCGGCCAATATAGCACGACGTCCAAAGTCCAGCATGTCGACTTCTTCGTATAGTTCTTCACCGACTTCAAAGTCAGGTTCGATTTTCACGGCATCTGTATAGGCAACTTCCGCCAACGGATCTTCCACTTCCCCGTCTTCCACGATCATTCTTCGTCTGAAAATTTCCAAGTCGCCTTTTTCGGCGTTGACAATGACGTCAAAATTGTCGTCACTACCATATTTCTTTTTCAGAAGCGTCTTGAACACATCCTCTACTACTTTCATCAGGGTGGACCTATCGATGTTTTCGTCGTCCCTAAACTCTTGGAAAGCCTCAATGAGGTTGATACTTGCCATATATTACAATTTATTAAATCCTAAAAAAACGAAGCCGGATTAGAACTGAATCTGTACGACTCCTTTTTTGATTTGGTCAAATGGAATTTCTTTTTGTTCCGTAACGGCTTTTTTGCCTTTTCCCGTGGTTATTTCCAATACGATATTGGCTTCCGTGACTTCGGTCAGCTTGCCGGTCAATACTGTTTCCGCCTCGTCCGAAAGCGTCACTTCCAACAAGCGGCCTTTGTTTTTGACATATTGACGATGCAAAAGCAACGGCGTGTCAATACCCGGCGAGGAAACTTCCAGCGAAAAATTGTCTTCCGGAAGAATGCCGGTTTCTACGATGACCGCTGCCATTTTTCGGTTGATCTTGATACATTTTTCGATGGTGATACCGTTGTCGCCTTCCAAATATACTTTTACGTTGTTGGTCGGCTTGATCTTGATATTGACCAAAAAGTATTGCGGATCATCCTGAATGATCTCGTTGGCGATCGCCGCCAATTTTTCTAAAATAATTTCTTCTGCCATATAAAACCGTCCTAAGAGGGAAAAAGGAAAGGGAACGATTGTCGTCCCCTTTTGCTTCTCTGAATGCAAAGTTAAACTAATTGCAGAATTTACGCAAATAAATATCTTCGCGCAACAATCGAGACTTTTGCCTGTTAGAGAGCTCAAGATTTCTCGGAAAACCGAAAAAACATGTTCAAATATTTATTCCTTTTCTTCTTTATATATATTGCGTACCAATTTATTTTCCGGTTGGTGCTGCCCTTGTTCCGCGCGACGTCCACGATGCAGCAGCGCGTCAACCAGATGAACGAGGCGAGAAGGCAATATGAAAACCAATCTAACGCCCACGCCCAATCCAATATACATGCGCCAAACCCTCAGCCGCAGCCTGAAAAACCAAAGGAAAAAGAAGGCGAGTATATTGATTTTGAGGAAATACCTTAACAGTTACAAGACAATATCGGTCAACTTTTTGCCGTTGGCCAAATCCAGAAAAAAGGTGGAAAGCCCAGCTTTTTGCGCACCTTCAATATTGCCGATCGTATCGTCGACGAAAAGCGTTTCGTTTCTGTCCAAACCTTGTTCTTCCAATATCTTTTCAAAAGATTCGACGGTCGGTTTGCGCAGACCGAGATCATGCGAATAATAGGTATGCAGAAAATAATCTTGTATCGGATTGCCGATCTCATGCACAAACTGCGGTTCAAATTGCTGTTGGTGAATGATATTGGTATTGGAAAAAAGATAGGTTTTGTATTTTTTGTTGACGTTTTCCAGCCATTCCAGTTTATGCGGCGCAAAACCGCCGAGCATCGCGTTCCATGCTTTCGTAATCGCAGCATCGGAAAGATCTGTGTTGAAGGTTCGCCTAAACATATCCAAAAATTCTGCCGCGGAAAGTTTTCCCGTTTCAAAATCCTGAAACATCGGGCTTGCGTGATGCTGGCTAAACTTCGCTGCATAATCGGCAATACCGTGTGATTCGAAAGCCGTTTTGGTTTTGTTGAAATCAATATCGATAAACACGCCGCCAAGGTCAAATATGATGTTTTTTATTTTTTGCATGATTTGAACAGGTTCTAAAATTATTTTTAATTCCGCGGATTAAAATAAACCATAAAAACGTACTATGAAAATTAAATCTGCTAGCTGTCTGTTGCTACTTTCATTTCTTTTTTGTCTTAAAGGATCTGCTCAATTAGACACTATTTATTTCCACAAAGGGACTACTCTTCCTGTAAATCTTACGAAGATAGGAGACTTAACAGTAACCTACAAGTATCCAAACGAAGATGCGGAAAATGAAGTGGGCAAATATGCCATCCAAAAAATTGTGATAGGGAAAAGCGGGGGTATAGAAGAAGTAACAGAAAAGATTAATATAAATGGTGAGGAAGACTGGGAAAAAGTGGTACCTCTTGATAATGTCAACCAAGCGGCTGGTCTGAAAAAAATAGGGGAGGTTGCCGGTAAAACATCTTTGTTCAATTATCGATCTGCGTCAGGGGGGACAAAAAGGCCTTGGAAAGGATAAAAAAAGAGGCAGCGAAACAGAAAGCCGCATTCATATTGGTTAGTGAAGATAAGAACTTTAACCTCGGAAATAACTGGGGTGGATCCCAATCCAAGAAAAAGGGTACATGCTACGCTTACTAAAATAATTTTGGAATATTAAGGGTAAGATTTGAAAATATCAAAAGCATCCTCTATTTTTGCCGCCCACGAATTTTCCACAAGGAAGTTCAGGGCCTATAGCTCAGTTGGTTAGAGCACCTGACTCATAATCAGGTGGTCCCTGGTTCAAGCCCAGGTGGGCCCACTGAAAATCAAGCAGTTATGACGGAATGGTCGTAGCTGCTTTTTTATTTGATATTGTCTTGAAAAAGGTAATGATAACTGTGGCCATTGGATATGGATAGGCAACCTTGCTTGCAAATGTGCCACCGCCCTGCAAAACTTACCGTTGCATTAGTAGCTGCACAGATAGAAAATCACTCCTGCCAAACAGGGCTAAAGGTACTCTTTCTTGTTCAATATAAATATAATATATTTATTATCAATAACATAAAATATATAACAAGATGTCTTAAGTAATGTCACGGCAAAAAAAATCAGCAAAGAATATATTAGCCTTCCTTGCCGATTTTATCTATATTGGAAATGATCCTAGTTAAAAATATCCTTGATCTTATCAAAGAAACTCTTTTCTGTTTTTTCCGTTTTCGGTCTGAAATTTTCGCTGTCGCGCATTTTTTCCAGCATTTCTTTTTCCTCATGCGAAACCGACGTCGGCGTCCAGATATTGACGTTGATCAACTCGTCGCCACGTCCGTAACCGTTCACATCAGGAAAACCCTTTCCTTTCAGACGGAAGATTTTGCCGCTCTGGGTTCCAGCCGGAATTTTTATTTTGGCTTTTCCATCAATAGTAGGCACTTCCACCTGCGTTCCGAAAACCGCGTCGATGAATGTAATATGTAGATCATAGCCCACGTTCAGACCGTCGCGGTGCAATTCTGTATGTGCTTCTTCTTCGATCAATATGATGAGATCGCCCGCCGCGCCACCATGTTCGCCAGCGTTACCTTTGCCGCGCATGCTCAACTGCATACCGCCTTGTACTCCCGCCGGGATTTCGATGCTGACCATTTCCTCGCCGTACACACGACCTTCACCTTTACAGGAAGTACATTTTGCCGTGATCGTCGTGCCTTCACCGTTACAAGTGGGGCAAGTCGCCACGGTCTGCATCTGTCCCAAAAACGTATTGGCGACTTTTCGCACCTGGCCCGAACCGCCACAGGTGGAGCAAGTATGAAAACTGTTTTTGTCTTTTGCGCCCGAACCGCCGCAAGTCGAACAGGAAACGTATTTTTTGACTTTGATGTTTTTGGTAACACCTTTCGCCATCTCTTCAAAGTTGAGTTTGATCTTGACACGGAGATTACTGCCGCGCGTGCCTCGGCCGCCGCCTTGACTGCGACCACCGCCGCCGCCGAAGAAACTTTCAAACATGTCGCCGCCGCCACCAAAAATATCGCCGAACTGACTGAAAATGTCGTTCATGTTCATGCCGCCGCCAAATCCGCCACCGCCGGTACCTGGACCGAATGCGGAATGTCCGTAACGATCGTATTTCGCTTTTTTGTCCGTATCGCTCAATACTTCATATGCTTCGGCAGCTTCCTTAAATTTTTCTTCCGCCACTTTGTCACCCGGATTTCTGTCTGGGTGAAATTTCATGGCAGTTTTTCGGTAGGCTTTTTTGATTTCCTCCGCAGAAGCCGTCTTTGTCACTTCCAACACCTCATAATAATCTCTTTTCATAAAAATGACCGCTTTAAAACAATAATTTGTTTACAAATTAATTTGAACCATTCAAGCCCCGTGCAACTATCGAGGTTGTCCGGGGCTGTAATATTTTTATATTGACAAAACTGCAATGTGTTTCATTATTGTCCGACGACGACCTGCGCGTGACGGATAAGTTTGTCGTTTAAGTAGTAGCCTTTCTTGACTTGATCCAATACTTTTCCTTGCAATTCTTCGGTTGGAGCCGGAATCTGTGTGATTGCTTCATGTTTTTCAGGATCGAATTCTGTATGGATACTTTCCATTTCCTGCAAACCTTTTGCCGTCAAAGTCTTTCTGAACTTATTGAAAACCAATTCAATACCTTCTTTTATTTGATTGAGGTCATCACTTTTTTCCAGTTGGCTTTCCGCCCGGTCTACATCGTCCAATACATCGAGCAAAGACGTCACAATATCTTTTCCCGCTGTCTGTCTGATTTCGGAATTTTCTTTCGCCGTGCGCCTTTTATAATTGTCAAACTCCGCCAACAGGCGTACATACTTGTCTTTCTGTTCTGCAAGAGCCGCATTCAGTTTTTCGGTTTCAGAACCAGCATTTCCTTCCAAAGACTCTTCTGGCGCAAACGCTTCCTTCGCATTTTCTTCCGCCTGTTGATCCCAATCTTCTTGGTCTATATTAGCATTTTGTGACATAGTAAATGTATTTTGTAAATATGTTTTGGTTATGACAAATAATCTGCCATTTAGCCAATATAGGTTAAAATGTCAGTCGAAGAGATTTTTCTGCAAAACGCAGAAAAATCTCTTTTTCTTTTCTTCTGTTACTTTCTTTTGGCCAATATATTTATTCTACTTAAACGGTAGACATTTTTAAATTATCATTATCTTTGCGTCCTCTTTGTAGGAGGAAAGGTAAAATTTCGTATTTCGTAAACCCTATTGCGGGCGAATCAGTTACCTTTGCACAAATTTTTTTTAAAAAATCATATATCAGTATCAACGATGATTACAACTGATCTTTGCATCATAGGAGCTGGTCCGGTAGGACTTTTCGCTGTTTTTGAAGCAGGTTTATTGAAGATGAGATGCCATCTTATCGACGCACTTCCGCAAATCGGCGGACAATTGTCTGAAATCTATCCACACAAACCGATATACGATATCCCTGGATATCCGACCGTCAAGGCGCAAGAGTTGGTAGACAACCTTTTGGCGCAGGCAGAACCGTTCAAACCAACATTTACCTTGGGCGAACGCGTTGACGCCATCCAAAAACAGGACGACAATACTTTCATCGTCAAGACCAACGAGAATACGGAAGTTCACTGTAAAGCGATCTGTATTGCGGGCGGTTTGGGCTGTTTCGAACCACGCAAACCAGCCGTTGAAGGTCTGGAAACATTCGAAAACGGAAAAGGTATTGCCTACATGGTAAAAGATCCGGAACATTTCCGCGACAAAAAAATCGTATTGGCCGGCGGTGGAGACTCTGCTTTGGACTGGACGATTTTCTTGGCGGATGTCGCGAAGGAAGTAACATTGGTACACAGAGGCGATTCCTTCCGTGGTGCACCTGCTTCAGCCGACAAAGTAGCCAAACTGGCTCAGGAAGGCAAAATCAACTTGTTGCTAAAATCCAACGTTGTCAAAGTAAGCGGCAACGGCGTATTGAAAGAAGTACATATTGAAGACGCGGCAAAAGTAACGACGCCGATAGAAGCCGACCATTTGATTCCTTTGTTTGGCTTGAGTCCAAAACTGGGACCTATCGCCAACTGGGGTTTGAATATTGAAAAATCGGCGATTTTGGTCGACCGCGATTCTTATTCCACCAACGTTCCGGGTATTTTCGCTATTGGCGACATCAATACCTACACCGGAAAGCTGAAACTGATCCTTTGCGGTTTTCACGAAGCGGCATTGATGGCTCACGGCGCATTCAAATATGCATATCCTGATGCGCACCTTAGCTTCAAATACACAACCGTCAACGGTGTACACGGATTCTAATAAAGGTAACTATAAGTGTTTTAAGAAAAACAAGCCCGTCCTATTGGATGGGCTTGTTTTTTAGGTGCTTTTTCAAAGTATTACAAACGCAGTAGAAACAATTGTAATATCAGACTTGTTTATATAAAAATAAGATATTTGGGTTAAATTAAAACCATATTTTGGACAATAAGAATACGGCATTTCAAAAATAATACCTTGTAAACAGTACAATATGGACTGGGCAAATGAAGATGTGCACCCTTATCGCCGCAAAACCATGTCGCGCATCCGATCCAAAAATACCAAGCCGGAAAGGCTGTTCCGAAAAGCGCTCTGGAATATGGGCGTTCGCTATCGGCTGCACGGCAAAAAAATGCCTGGAAACCCTGACATATTCATCAAAAAATACCGGCTTGCCATATTCATCGACGGCGAATTTTGGCATGGGTACGACTGGGAAAACAACAAAGAAAAACTTCAGACCCGAAAAGCTTTTTGGACGCAAAAGATCGAAAACAATATACGCCGTGACGAGAAAGCCAATTTTCAATTAAAACAAATGGGATACGAAGTCATGCGTTTTTGGGCAAACGACGCAGTGAAAAATACAGGTGCGTGCGTACGGCAGGTATTGAACTATATCGACAATTTTATAGAACCCAATATCGCGTTGAAGCAGATGGAAATGTGAGGAACTGCCCCCAGCGTTTTCGAGTAAGGGGGACGCTGAAAAAGCTTTGTTGGTGACTGGCGTCTGCAATACGCCCATACGATATTAATTCCGCCATTGTTGATCGCCGACCAACAATCGTTGTACAATATTGAATTGCACTGATTTTTATTTTCCCGAACTCGTATCAGGAACAATAGAATCGGTAGGCACGTGCATTTTTTTCGATTTTTTGCCAAAAATATGTTCAAAATCTTTGGTGTACGAAAGGCTCACGCCCATACGGTTGCGCCGTCCCAAACCGCTCGAACCTGCACCAACATCCAAACTACTTCTATTGAAGACAATAGCGCGCAACTGTCTGTCTTTTGACAATATGATCGATACGGAAATATCGGGCAGCCATTGAAACCCGCCGCCGTAAGTCGCTGTTCCTACGCCACTTAGTCCAAAATCCAAATCGCCGCCCACGCTGACAATCACGTTTCCGTTGAGCAGGCTTTGGTTAAGTTTCAAGTTTACGGCCTGACGGTCAAGTTTGTTGGTATTGGTTGAGTTGCCGCTCATGCCCAATGTAGCGCTGCTGTATGTGCTTGTACTGACGTCAAATTGCAGGTTTCGGTTGCCGGTGATTTTGTACAAAACGTCCGAAACAATATGGTTCAACTCGTTGGTAATGATACCCGAAATAGAATTGACACCCACAGACGCAAAACTTGTGGCCGTTCCGCCCATTCCGTAAGGTGCAAACGTACCAAAAACGATCAGGTAGGTGACTTGTTTCAACATTTCGTTGTTGTCACTTTCCAAACGGTTGAGAAACAGCGCAAAGTCGGGATCGTTTTTAACCGAACTTCCTATGGGAAAATCCAATTTGAAATTGATGTCGGGATGGTTCAATTTGCCGGTGAGTTCGGCAATGACGTAAACCTCGCCGCGATAACCGCGCATGTTGCCGTTGGTTGCGTTAGCGCCCACTTGCGAACTCATCAAGTCATTCATATTGACATGGCTCGCGGTATAGCTTGCGGTGACGTGCATATCTGCATTGTAGGGCGATCCCGTCCATTCAATATAGTTGTTCTGTCCGCCAATTAGGTCAAATGGTTTTTTGATCAAAGACTGGAAACTGAAATTGTACCGACCGCGTTCGATAGTATAACGCCCTTTCATTGTCATGGCGCCGTCTGCCGGGACATGTATTGCCAGTCGTCCATTTCCGATGGCGTGGATGACGTCGCCTGTTTGTTGATCCATGATGACCTCAATATCAGCCAGGTTATTGGCAGTTAAGTCAAGGTCGATGGTCATCTGGTTGGTGGTAGATTTTAGTTTTGGAGCGGTCGTACCATATTGTTTGAAAATAATATAATCCGCGCTGGACGATTCCCGGTTGTTTTCCGTTGGGATGAAAATGTGCGAAGAGTCCGCCGCGGTAGCCGTGACGTACATCTGCATATTGTTTTGCGGACCGGTTATGATAAATTGGCCTTTGGCAATCGCCGTTCCGTAAAAAGACGGATTGTCTTTTGGCCGAGTCTGTAATGCCAACAATTTGTCCGTCGTGATACGAATATCGTATCTCATATCTTCCAATGCGTGTTCGTAAACGGTTCCTGATGCGACGCCTTTGTTGCCGTATTGGTCTTTCAATATGATATCGCCCAGATTGATACGATCTTCCAAAAACGCAATATCGGCGGAGTCGACTTTGTAATGCACCTGTGTGTAGTTGACGGTGAGTTCGCTGTTGCGGATTTTGACATTGCCCACAATGGCCGGTTTGGCAAAACTTCCCGTAATATGCAAATCGCCTTCCGATTGTCCCGTCACTTTGCTGAAAAGTGTGCCCAGCAATTCGTTCAATATGAAAATCCGCGCATCGTCGAGATGTACGTGTGCGTCGAGCGGCGCTTCCAAATGCGCCACGTCGTAGCCGCCGTCAATATGGAAATGGTAATGGTCGTTGTCGGAAACGATATTGTATTTGACCAACATGTTCTTTTTGTCAAAATTACCGTTGAGATGTACGACACCGATTGAGTCGCCATTGAGGCTAAACTCCTGAGCGTCAACATTTCCGATAATGTTGAACTGCCCGAAGAAGTCCTGCATCCGAACCGTTCCGTTCGCAATGCCGTCCAGTTTGGGATTGGCCAAAACGAGCGGCATAAAATCGCTCATGTCAATATGGTTGAGCCTTACGATCAATTCGTTTTTCACGTTGGCGGATGGTGTCGCGGAAGTCGAAACTTCCAGTTCCTGCGCTCCTTGCTTAAATTTCACGTTCTGCGCAGAAGCAAAATTCTTTCGGACAATGATTTCGCCTTCTTTTTCCAAAAGCCATTTCTTGTCGTTCAATATGAAATGGGACGGACGAAAATCTACTTTCACACCGTCGTTGAGCGTGTAAACGTCGGCTTTAAGGCTAGCGTCGCTCAATGTTTTGTTGGCTTGCGTTTTTAGCTCGACGACAGAATGGTCGTTGGCAGACGCAATATCCAGTTCCGTATGCGGAAACCAGAAACTGTCTTTTGTGTAGATGCTGTCGATTTTTCCCGTCAACGAGAGCTTGTTGAAATCTCCTCGACCTTCAATATCGGCGTTTCGGATGCGGATGCGGTAATGCTGGTTGATGTCCAGATTGGGAATGAACGCGTGCAGGTAAAATGTATTGGCATCCGTCGTATTGACGCCACCGGACAATACAGTGCTGTCCAAACCGGAAAATGTCGGTAGGAAAAGTTTGAGATAAGGAGAAAAATCACCGGTGCTGACGGTCAGCAAAAAATCCTGGCCGCGTGGGATATGTTTGGGTTCGGCGATCAGCGACGGATAATATTTGCTCAGAAAAGCCTGAAAACTATTGGGCAAGTCCAATACGTTGTATTTTCCTTCCAGATTGACATTGAACTCATTGCTTTCGACCGTCAAGCGTTTTCGGTTGTCGGCGATATTGGTGGCGTTGATGGCGAGTGAGTCAAAATCTACGGACATGGAATCTTTGGCAAAAGTCGCGTTCAACACTTTTGCCGTTCCAATATAATCGTCGATGTTGTGTCCTTCAAAATTCAAGTCAAACAAACCCGTCAATATAAAATTGTCTTTGGTAAGGTTGAGTTTTTGCAAGGCGACGTGTTGCAGATCGCCGATGATATTGAATTTTGGCGCTTTTCCGGTAAAATCGACTTGGATATTGCTCAATACATTTGCATTCGAATCGTTGATATTGAGCGTTCCGGTAAAATATCTTTTTTGGATAGTGCCGTTGATGTCCACGTCCGAATAGCGGTAATGATTGACTTCTATCTGGTTGCAATGTCCTTTCAAGGAAGATTTTGCGGAAGCCAACTGATAGCTCGATCCGTCAAACGTACCGTCGAAATCTATCTCGCCGATCGCGCCGGAATGGATAAATTTTCCCATGTCGAACTGCTTCGTCGTGATCGAACCTTTGTAGTGCGGTTCACCGTTTTGGGGAAAAGTTAAGTGGGCCTTGGTGTACAGGCTTCCGATTGCCGTGCTGAAATTTCCTTCCGTTAAAAAATCGTGCACCGTTCCCACAAAATTGCCGCGGTACAGCATTACGCCCATAGCGTCAAAATCAGGATTTTTGATTGTCTGGAATATCGGTGCGACGGGAGCCGCTTCAGCGCGTGTTGTTTGTACGACAAGATGTTGCAGGTTGAGGTGCGCCGTGTCAAATTCCGGAAAGCCTTTCATGCCCAGATCACCGCTGATATAGGAATGGTTATCTAATTTGATCAAGGAATTGCGCAGGACAAAATCGTAGACAATACCTTTCAGGTCTGTCGTCAACTGAATGTTTTTGTTCCAGCTTTTTAGGCTCGGTTCAATATAAGCGATATCGTCCGTGTGTACGGTCGAGTGCACAAAATGTCCTTCTAGCCCGACATAGGTTTCAAAGTCGGCAAAATCCTTGTTGAAATCATTAAAATGAAAAGCCAAATAATCGCGGAACTGGCTTTTGGCGGTTTTCAGGTCAAAATGTTTGAACTGCATGATCTGCGGCGTCAAGCGGAAATCGGCTTTTAAATGCTTGATATCTAATCCGGAACGTTCGTGTCCCTGTATATTGACACGCGCGGAGATTGTGTCTTTGTTAAAACTGAAAGACTTTGCATTGATATTGAGTTTGCTGAAAACAAGATGGCGCGTGTCCAAAGCGACTTTTACGCCGCGGTCTTTTAGTTCTTTTAAAAGGGAAACAGCACTATTGGTGATTTTAATACTGTCCGAATGAACGGTAATCCCGCCTCCGTTGAAATACATTTCGCCCGATTTGGGGTCGTAATAGGGGCGTTCTTTTTTCGGTTTGAGCGAATGGTAGTCGTACAGCGTAAACGCCAACTTGTCGATCTGAACGTATCTGATATCGAAAATCGACTTGGCAAAATCCACTTTTCGGGCGTCTACCATCAAATTGCCAATATGGATATTAATGTTTTGTCCGTTCCAAAAATCCGTTTTGGAAACCGTAACGTTATTAAAATCAACCTTTTGTAAACTAAGCGATATAGGTTTGGACTTCGTTTGTTTCTTTGGAGATGGCGAGGCAAAATGATCGACGATAAACTGGTAGTTCCAAACGGAATCTTTTCGAAACGTTTTGATGACCGCGTTTTCGAGTCCAATATATTTTAAGTCAATATGGTCTTTCAGAAAAAACCAATCCGTAATGCGCAACTTGAACGCACCGGCGTAAAGCAGCGTGTCTTTGCGTTGGTCACGCACGAGCATTTCTTCCAGGTTCATTTTGTTGAAAAAGGAAAAGCTGACGTGCTTGATGCTAATTTCGGTATGTAAATCCTGGGATAATTTTTTGGAAACTTTCCCGATCAGTGCATTTTGGAAAAATTCCGTCTGTAAAAGCAACACGACCAATAGCAATAAAGCTATCAGTCCCAATATAATACGCCCTGTTATCTTTGCTATGGTTCTAAACAATATACCCGCGACTTTTTACAAAAATAAGGGATGTGCGTCTTATGGGTAGAAAGTTATATGCGTTTTTAGGCAGATAATGTTGCTTTTTAAGATTGGATTAAGAAGCCAAGTTTTGGATTGAGCTGCTTTTTTGTCTGGATGTATCCAGATAATTTTGAAGTTGTTTCTTTTCGGACTCGATTTCGGACACCTTTTTTTGAAGTCTCAAGATTTCGGCTTGATCTCTAAGCATTTGGTTTTCAATATTAAATCGTCTGTTTTGTTTCTGTTTCTTAATGATGGCTAAGATAACCGCACCAACGATAAAACCTGCTAAAAAAATAATTAAGTTAGCTAACATATTCCACTTTTTAGGTTTGGATTGAACATGTTCAATCTGCGAAAAAAAACATAATCATAAAATAATCACCCCAATTCTTCAAAATGGCAATTTTTGTACCAAATGTTAAGAAATGGTGGTATTGACTATTCAATAAGCGCCCATTTTAATCTTAGATACATAATTTATTGATTACCAATAATATTTTGCTTTGTCTAAAATTTTAACGGTTCTGCAAGGTTGAATAAAATATTTAACAAAAGAAGATTATTTCGGTAAAAAAGGAAAAATCGTCGGCATGACAACTTTTTTAAACGAAATGAACCAACTGCCGAATCAACAGCATCGAAAGCGTACCGACAAGCATGATTATCTTCACGAGCGAGCTCGCTTTGTGAAACTGCTCGGGCTGTTGTGCTTTTTTTATACTGGACGCCAGCAATCCAAAAAGTACTACCAGCAACAATACATACGCCGCCAACAATATCATATCGATTCGCACCAGCGTAACCAATAACACGCTCAATACCATTATCATCAAGTACGTAAAAGTCAGTGCAAGTGTTTGGGCATTAGTGATTCCGCTGACGATCGGCAAGGTTTTCGCGTGCGCCAAAGCATCGCCTTCGACGTCTTCGCAGTCTTTCAATATTTCCCGGATCAAACTCGTCCAAAAGGAAAAAAACAGAAACAAAATCAATATGGGGTATTGTTGTCCTTTGCCAAAATCCTCTATTTCCAGCAGCATCAGCAAAACCATCGGTGCCGTCGTCAAAAAAGCAACTATCAGATTGCCAATAAGATACATTTTTTTGAAAAACCTCGAATACGCCCACAACAACAAAATACTGCCCAATACAAACGAGATGGCGTACACACTGTGTTGGAGAAAATCGGCGTACAAACCCAATATTACCGCGACGATATTGAACAAAAAATAGAGCAATATTGCAGACCTTGGCGAAATGGACTTACCAATATAAACCTTGTCGGGTTTGTTGACGGCGTCAATATCCCTATCGTAAAAATCGTTGATGATATTGCCGGATGCAGCCGTCAATACGCACGCAAAAGCGACCAAAGAAAACACTTTTTGCGTAAAAACGGGCTGAAATGGCTGTATCAAACAATACACAAACAAGTACTGTGCTAGGAAAACGATCACCAGATTGGGCCATCGAACAAGCTGCGATATATTTTTTACAAACGTCATCTTGAATGCGCTAAAATAAAAAAGGTGACCCGACATCAATCGAAAGTCACCTTTTTTCGTCGAAAAAGTCATTTACAATGTTGCGTCCAATACCATTTTTTTCACTTCGGAAATAGGAACTCTTTCCTGTGTCATGGAATCGCGGTGACGGACCGTGACGGTACTGTCTTCCTTCGTCTGATGGTCAACAGTGATGCAGAAAGGTGTTCCGATCGCATCTTGACGGCGGTAACGTTTGCCGATCGCATCTTTTTCCTCGTAGTAGCAACGGAAAGCCGTTTTGCAGTCGTCGACCAATTCTTTGGCAATTTCCGGAAGGCCGTCTTTTTTCGTTAGTGGGAAAATCGCCAATTTGACCGGAGCGATTTTCGGAGAAATATGCAATACGACGCGCGAGTCGGAAGAGCCGTCGTCCTTCTTGATTTCTTCTTCTTCGTAAGCGTTGCTCAATATGGCGAGGAACATACGGTCGAGGCCGATCGAGGTTTCGATGACGTAAGGAATATAGCTCTGGTTGATTTCCGGATCGAAATACATCATTTTTTTTCCGCTAAATTCCTGATGACGACGCAGGTCGTAATCGGTACGCGAGTGAATGCCTTCCAATTCCTTGAATCCAAAATCAAATTCAAACTCAATATCCACCGCTGCATTAGCGTAATGCGCGACTTTTACGTGCGGAAGGAAACGTTCTTTTTCTGCCGGGATTCCCAAACTGCGATGCCAAGCGAGACGTTCCTCTTTCCATTTTTCAAACCAATCGAGCTCTGTGCCGGGCCTTACGAAAAACTGCATTTCCATCTGTTCAAATTCGCGCATACGGAAAATGAACTGACGTGCGACGATTTCGTTACGGAAAGCCTTTCCAGTTTGCGCAATACCAAATGGAATCTTCATGCGCGCGCTTTTCTGCACGTTTAGGAAGTTGACAAAAATGCCCTGCGCGGTTTCCGGACGCAAATACAATGTATTGGTCGCGTCGGCAACGGATCCCATTTCGGTACTAAACATCAGGTTGAATTGTCTGATGTCGGTCCAATTGCAGGTGCCGCTGACTTCGCAATTGATTTTGTTGTTTTCGATGAGGGTTTTCAATCCTGCAAAATCTTCTTTTGCCAGCAATTGGTTCATTTCGTCGAGCAGGGTGTCGGCCTCTGCTTGTTTGCCTTTGGCAACCCATTTGTCTGCGAAAGCTTCAATAAGGTGGTCGACGCGATAGCGTTTTTTGCTGTCTTTGTTGTCGACCATTGGGTCGCTGAAATTGTCAACGTGTCCGCTTGCTTTCCATGTAGTCGGGTGCATGAAGATGGCCGCATCCAAACCCACGATATTGTCGTGGAGCTGCGTCATGCTCTTCCACCAATAGTCGCGTATATTTTTTTTCAGTTCGCTACCGTAAGGACCGTAGTCGTAAACAGCGCTCAAACCATCGTAAATCTCACTGGAAGGAAATACAAAACCATACTCTTTAGCATGGGAAATGATCGTCTGGAATTTATTTTCCTGCTTTGTACTCATAATGACGCAAATATAACCCCTAAAGATATTTGGAGTTTCTTAAAAAGGAGAAATATTCGTTGGTTTCGACAGATTAACGCGTTGGCGTATTCTGTTGGGAAATAATGTTTTTTTCCAAACTGATGGGGGTTACCTTTTTACCGTCTTTTCCGTGCCGTATATTGTGGCTTCTCTTACTTTCTTCGACTAGAAGCATTTTCTTTCGCTTTACTGCGACGGAATTGCGTAATCGCAACGCTAATAGCAACAATCCCAATGCCATGAAGAACAATAACAGGATAATAATTGTCGGGTTAATGTCCAGCATTACCAGGAATACGGTGATTGCAACGAGGACTATATTGACACCAATCAACGTAAAACAAATCTGTCTGGAATTGAACCCTGCATCCAAAAGTATATGGTGGATGTGGCGACGGTCGGGTTGGAACGGAGAGCTACCGTGCATGATTCTCGTTGCAAAAACACGGAAAGTATCAAAAACCGGAACAATCACGATCGCCAACGCAAGCGCCAAGTGCCCTTTTCCTGCATAATAACTTAGTGGAGATCCATTGCGATGGAGCCCGCTGGTTTCCACAACGCAGATGCACAGAAAGGCCGTAAAGAAGCCAACGACTAAAGAGCCTGTATCGCCCATGAAGATTCTTGCCTGATAAAAATTGTGTCTCAGAAAGCCAAGAATGGCACCCGCCAAACAAAATGAGCACATGGCAAACCCAATATCGCCCATATAGGCAAAATAGCAGCCCAATGCCATCAACTCTACAAAAGACAAGCTTCCGCATAGGCCGTCTACACCGTCGATCAAGTTGTAAGCATTGGTAATGAACACAATGCCAAAAGAAGATAAGGCTACGCTTAGCCACAATGGAATGTCATGAATACCCAAAAAACCATGCAAATTTCCTATACGTACGTCGGCAAAATAGGCAACAAGGAATGCTGCGACGAACTGTGCGATGAATTTTTGTCTAGGCGTGATGGCAATGACGTCGTCTTTCAGCCCCGTTAGGAACAATAAGAAAGCCCCGGCAAAAACATAGTTCCAATTTGGAAAATATTTTCCAACATTAAAAAATGCCGTTACGAACGCTACCGCCGAGAAGATTGCCAGTCCGCCAAAGGAAGGAATCAATTTCTTGTGCTTTTTCCTTTTGTCAGGTCTGTCAACCAATCTTTTCCGGAGGGCTACCAACAATATTCCGGGTATGGAATACAATACAATTACCAGTGGAAATAAAAATATTGCCAGATAAATGAATATTGTGGTACTTGTTCCGTCAAATATGTTGAGCAGTGTATATCCAAACACAATTTCTAATATTTTATGTTAATAGTTTCGAAGAGACCTGTCAATTTTTTATAGGTGTCTTTTACTTGTTTTGTTAAGAATTTAAGTCAGAGATTCAGATTGAACTAGCCGCTTTTAATCTATATAACATCAATCGTTTGCTTTTATTGTAAAAAATGCTAAAAAAAGAGTAAAATTTCATCTTCGAGTAACATTTTATCTTAACTTTTGATTTACTAACTTTGCCCACCTCAATAATCATACATGGACAGCAATTCACCCAAGCGATATTTGATAACGGCAGCCTTGCCTTATGCCAATGGATTGAAACATATTGGACATTTGGCCGGGGCTTATCTGCCGGCGGATATTTACGTACGTTATTTAAGGGCCAACAAGAGGGAAGTGGTATTTGTTTGCGGAAGCGACGAACACGGAACCGCGATTCCTATTCAGGCAAAAAAAGAAAACACGACGGCGCGGGCGATTATTGACAAATATCACCCGATCATCAAGCAGAACTTTGAGGACCTGGGGATTTCGTTTGATATCTACCACCGTACATCCGAACCGATACACCATGAAACGGCGCAGGCTTTTTTCAAAGTATTGAACGACAACGGAGACCTGGAAGAAAAAGAAAGCGAACAATACTATGACGAGGAAGCGCAGACTTTCCTTGCCGACCGATATATTAAAGGTACTTGCCCCAATTGCGGCAATCCCGATGCCTACGGCGACCAGTGCGAAAAATGCGGAACTTCCCTTAGCCCCGAACAGCTTATCAATCCGGTCAGTACGGTCAGCGGCAAGGCGCCTATCAAGAAATTGACCAAGCATTGGTACCTGCCATTGAACCGCCACGAAGACTGGCTGCGCAAATGGATATTGGAAGACCACAAAGACGACTGGAAACCGAGCGTATTGGGACAGTGCAAAAGCTGGCTTGACGGCGGCTTGCAACCAAGAGCCGTGACGCGCGACCTTGACTGGGGCATCAAAGTGCCCGTGAAGGACGCGGAAGGGAAGGTTTTGTACGTGTGGTTCGATGCGCCTATTGGCTACATCAGCGCGACTAAACAATGGGCTTTGGACAACAAAATCGATTGGCAGCCTTATTGGAACGACAGCAATACCAAACTTGTCCATTTCATCGGAAAAGACAATATTGTGTTTCACTGCCTGATATTTCCGGTGATGCTCAAGCTGCACGGAAATATTTTGCCGGACAATATTCCCGCAAATGAATTTGTCAATCTCGAAGGTGACAAAATGAGTACCAGCCGCAATTGGAAACTCGAAATGCAAGATTATATTGACGATTTCATCCGTACGGAAAACGGTGGCCCGCAGATGGCGGATGTTTTGCGTTATTATTTGACGACGATTTTACCCGAATCCAAAGACAGCGAATTTATCTGGAAAGGTTTTCAGGATGCAAACAATAGCGAGTTGGTGAGCATTTTTGGCAACTTCGTCAACAGGACTTTCGTATTGATGCACAAGTTGTGCGACGGAAAAGTGCCGCCTTTGCACGCGGTCAATATCGACGCGGTGGACGAAGCGTTGATCGCCGATATTGAAAAAGCCAAACTCAACGTCGAACGTTCGATCGAGCAATACCGTTTCCGCGAGGCTTTGTTTGAAGTCATTGACCTTGCGCGAAAAGGCAATAAATATATGCAGGACAAGCAGCCTTGGATCGTCGCCAAGGACCTTGTCAATGACCCTGAAAAGCAAAAACTGATCGACAACTGCCTGCATCTTTGTTTGCAGCTGACCGCCAATCTTGCGATACTGGTACATCCGTTTTTGCCCAATACGGCGGACAAAATGTGCCACATGATGAAGGTCGTTCCCAAAATGTTGGAATGGAAAAATGCCGGTCGTATCAAGTTGTTGAGCGTCGGTTACGCATTACGCGCGCCGGAATTGCTTTTCCGTAAAATAGAAAACGAAGAAATCGAATTTCAGATCGAAAAACTCAAAAAAGGTGCTCAGGAAAAATTAAAACAGGAAAAAGCAGCCGAACAACCGAAAAAAGAGACCGCTGTGCAGATAGAAGCGGCTCCCGCGCAGATACAGTTTGACGATTTTGCCAAAATAGATTTGCGTGTCGGAACAATACGCGCTGCCGAAAAAGTGGAAAAAGCCGACAAGCTGCTCAAGCTTTCCGTGGAAATGGGAGAGGAGACGCGTACGATCGTTTCGGGTATTGCGCTGCATTTTCAACCGGAAGAAATTGTCGGAAAACAAGTCGTCGTCGTGGCGAACCTTGCTCCGCGCAAAATGCGCGGCATCGAAAGCAATGGTATGATATTGATGGCGGAAAATACGGAAGGGAAACTGTTTTTCGTCAATCCGGATGGCGTCGTACCAAACGGTGCCGGCGTCAGATAGGATCTGTAAAAAGGGTAAATACGATTATACGTATTTATTACGTTTAAAATAAGCGCAGAAATTTCGGAACTGACTTTTTTACCGTAATTTCACGCGCAAATTGTTTGTATTTAGTTTTATGTGGACTTGATGTTCATGTGTTCAAACCAATATTAGATTTATTATGGCAGAAGTACTTTTAATGCCCCGTCTGAGCGACACAATGACCGAAGGTGTAATCGCATCTTGGCAAAAGAAGGTGGGAGACACAGTTAAGAAAGGCGATGTTTTGGCCGAAATCGAAACGGACAAAGCGACCATGGAACTCGAAAGTTACCATGACGGTACTTTACTTTATGTTGGTGTTGGCGAAGGTGGAAAACTAGCCGTCAACGACCTGATGGCTATCATCGGCAAAGCAGGTGAAGACGTTTCTGCTTTAATCAACCAAAACACGGCTGGCGCAAAGGCTGAACCTACAAAACAGGATGCTGCTCCTGCTGAAGCACCAAAACCATCTGCTCCTGCGGCAACTTCTTCCATCGATATTTCCAAAATGGACGAAGTCGTTTTGATGCCAAGATTGAGCGACACGATGACGGAAGGCGTAATCGCTGACTGGCAGAAAAATGTCGGCGACAAAGTAAAAAAAGGAGAAATCCTGGCTGACATCGAAACCGACAAGGCGACGATGGAACTCGAAAGTTACAAAGACGGAATCTTATTATATCAAGGTGCAAAAGCGGGCGAAAAAATCGCTGTCAACGATCTTTTGGCGATTATTGGACCAGAAGGTACAGACGTGAATGCGATTGTTGCTGCTGCCAAAGGTGGTGGCGCAAGTGCTCCAGCTGCAAGCCCAGCTCAGGATGCGGCTCCTGCAGCAGCTTCCGAAGCGCCGGCACAAACGGACGCTCCTGCTGAAGCAAATAACAATGGTGGACGCGTATTCGCATCTCCATTAGCTAAAAAAATCGCAGCAGACAAAGGTATTGATCTTGCGCAAGTACAAGGGAGCGGCGACAACGGTCGTATTGTAAGAGCTGACGTGGAAGGTTTCACTCCGAAAGCTGCTGCTCCTGCTGCAAGCCAGGCTGCAGCATCAGCGCCTGCGTTTGTCCCGGTTGCTGGACAAGAATCTTACGAAGATGTTGCCGTTAGCCAAATGCGTAAAGTCATCGCAAAACGTTTGGCAGAAAGCAAATTTACCAGTCCGCATTTCTACGTTACAATGGCGGTCGATATGGATGCGGCAGTTGCAGCCAGACCAAAATTGAACAGTAAAGACGGAAAGGTAAAAATCAGCTTTAACGACTTGGTGGTAAAAGCGGTTGCTATTGCATTGCGCCAACATCCAGATGTCAACAGTGCTTGGTTGGGTGACACGATCCGCGTCAATCACCACGTTCACGTTGGTGTTGCAGTTGCAGTTCCAGACGGTTTGGTTGTTCCTGTATTGAAATTTGCGGACAATATGTCTTTGACGCAAATCTCTGCAGCAGTGAAAACCTACGCTACAAAAGCGAAAGACAAAAAACTCACTCCTGCCGAAATGGAAGGAAGCACGTTTACGATCAGCAATTTGGGTATGTACGGAGTTGACCAGTTCACAGGTATCATCAACCCGCCAAATGCTTGTATATTGGCAGTCGGCGGTATTTCTCAGGAACCAGTTGTCAAAAACGGACAGATCGTTGTCGGCAACGTGATGAGGTTGACTTTGAGCTCTGACCACCGTGTTGTGGATGGTGCCAAAGCCGCTGAATTCCTGAAAACCTTGAAGGATCTATTGGAAGAGCCATTGAGACTCTTACTGTAAATTTAATACGGTTTTGAATAAATGAAAATCCTGCGATCGGTATGGTCGCAGGATTTTTTTGCCCGATTTGCACCAATATAAAAGTCCGAACTGAAATCTTCAGCTCGGACTTATTTTTTCAAAAACTATATTGGGAAAGACTAATAACCTCTTGAGTCGACGCCTTCCACATAGTTGATGTATGCTTTGTTGACAACCTTATTGCCGCCCGGGGTTGGATAGTTGCCGGTGAAATACCAGTCGCCCGTATTGGTTGGGCAACTAGCGTGCAGGTCTTCGATCGTTTGATACACCACCTGAACCGGAACCGAAACGTCGCTCGGGGTAATCAATTCTGCGATTTTTGCAGAAATCTCTTCCGGCGTAAACGGTTCGTACACTTCCTGTACAAAGTTTTGTTCTTTCAAAGTTCCGTTTTCTTCCGCTGCTTTACATTTCTGGTAAATATCCTCCAATACAGATGCCGTTCCACGGTCTTTGTGCAACTCTATTGCGGCTTTGAACGCAATGAAATCGCCCATGCGGCTCATGTCAATACCATAACAATCCGGATAACGAATCTGCGGAGCGGACGAAACGATGATGATTTTTTTCGGACTAAGACGGGACAGCATCTTCACGATACTTTCGCGTAATGTCGTTCCGCGCACGATAGAGTCGTCGATAACGACCAGCGTATCTTCATTTTCGTTGACGGTGCCGTAAGTGATGTCGTACACGTGTTGTACCATTTCGTTACGACCGGCGTCGGCCGTGATGAAAGTGCGCATCTTGACGTCTTTGATCGCGATTTTTTCCTGACGGATTTTTCGGTTGATCATTTCTTTCAACATCTCCGGATCGACTTCTTTGCCCCAGCTCAATATGCGCTGGTATTTGATTTCGTTGAGATAGTCTTCCATTCCTTTGACCAAACCGAAAAATGCCACTTCGGCTGTATTGGGAATGTAGGAAACAATCGTATTTTTTAGGTCATGGTCGATCAGTTCCAATACGCGTTGGCTCAGATGATAACCGAGGTCAATACGTTCGCGGTAGATTTTTTCGTCACTTCCGCGGCTGAAATAGATACGCTCAAAGCTACAAGCGCGACGCGGCGCTTCGGGCAAAATCTGCTCTATTTTATAGTCGCCTTTTTCGTCCACGATCAATGCGTGTCCCGGCATCAGTTCTTCTACTTTGTCCGGTCCAATATTGAATGTCGTACGAATGGACGAACGTTCGCTCGCTGCAATAATGATTTCGTCGTCAATATAATAATACGCCGGGCGGATACCGTTGGCATCGCGCATGACAAAACTACTTCCGTTGCCGACCAAACCGCCAATCGTATAGCCACCGTCAAACAATGGCGTTGCTTGTTTCAATACGTCTACGATATTGGCGCAGTTCGGACATTTGTCTTCTTCCTGTACCAAAAAATAGTGGATGACTTCCATCATCGCCGCCAAGTCGCTTTGTTTTTGGAAAGTGCCGGGTTCCATGCCAATCGATGCAAAAAGTTCGTCTGTATTGACAAGGTTGAAATTGCCCGCCAAAGCCAGACTTTTGCCCGGAGCAAGGTTTCTTTTGACAAATGGATGGCAAAACTCGACGTCGTTTCTTCCCTGTGTCCCGTAGCGCAGATGCCCCAAAAGGAGTTCGCCCATCATGTGGAGGTTACCTTTCAGCAAACCGGGGTGTTCCTGAATGTCCGGAATATAACGTTCCAGTTCCGTCAGTTCGGCACCGACTTTTTGAAAAATCTCGGCGATCGGCTGCGGCGCATTGCTGCGCATACGATACAAGAAGGGGTAGCCTGGCTCCGTATTTAACTTGACCGTGGCTACCCCAGCTCCGTCCTGCCCTCTATTGTGCTGTTTTTCCATCAGCACGTACAGTTTGTTAAGACCGTACATGGGCGTTCCATATTTTTGCAAATAATAGGAAAATGGTTTTCTTAAACGTATGAACGCCAATCCGCATTCATGCTTTATTGCTTCACTCATTGCTGTAAAAAAGAGAGCGCAAAGTTACGCCGATATTTGGTAAAAAAAGAAAGGCGGCTGAATAAATTAACTAATTCCAATCTATCCGTTCTTTTGTCCATTCAGCCTGCCTTGTGCGTGTTTCTGTTCGTATCGTGCTGAGGGCTTACCCTTTGTTATGCCTGTTTGATGAACTGTACCGCGAGTTCCAGTTTGACCTCGTCGCTGACGACGATGCTACCAGCTTCGGTAACGGCGCTCCAAGTCAAGCCAAAATCTTTTCTTTTGATTTTGCCTTTGATGTCAAAGCCGACTTTGGTCTGGCCGTAAGGATCGACGACTGTGCCGTTGTATTCCGCTTTCAGTTCGATCGGACGCGTCACGCCGTGTAGGCTCAAGTCGCCTTTTACTAACAGTCCGTCGTCGTCTTTTTTGACGGAAGTTGATTGGAAGGACAGTTTTGGAAACTGTTCCGCGTCAAAGAAATCGGCACTTTTCAGGTGCTGGTCTCTTTGTTCCTGATTGGTATTGATGCTGGCAATATCTGCTTCAAAAGAAACTTTCAAATCAGAAAAATCTGCATTGTCCGCTTCCAGTGTCGCATCAAAACTTTTGAAACTACCAACGACAGTGGAGATGGCCAGATGTTTTACCTTGAAGTAAATATCCGAATGTGCTTGGTCGATCTTGTAAGTTGCCATAATATTTGTTTTAACAATTATTGTTTGTGCAAAGTTAAGCCCATTTATGTAAGACCAACAAATATTTTTTTGGGAAAGGTTTGCTAAAACCTGTACTTTTAGCTTGGTTTCCCCACTATTTGTCTGTTAAAAGCATCTTTATGAAGAAATCTATTGCGAACCTATTTACCATATTGTTTTTCCTGGGAGGCATTTTCCCCGCTTTTTCCTGCTTTGCCCAATACAAACAAGCGGAATACGAAAAACATCCGGAAGAACGCATTTTCCCGCAAAGCTATTTTGATTCCATTGCTGCCAAAAACGCGCTGGCGGAAGGTACGACGACGGTAACTGGCGTTGCATTTACCAAACCGAGAACGAGTTTTGGGTACAAAGCGCCTCTGGCTTCCCGTATTTACGCCAATCATATTGTCGTGCAGTTGTTTCCCAGCACACCTTATTTTCAGGAATGGATGCAGCTTAAAGACAAAAAAGAAAACCTCAAAAAGCATAAAATCGTCTATCTAGATAGTGTCGCATATCGGTATCGTCTCGAGTGCGAAACCAACTCTACAGGGCAGTTCACTTTTCCGAAAATGAAATCTGGGAAATACATATTGATTGGTTATCTTCCTTGGGAAAGCTACGGTAGCTATGACAAATATGAAGGCAGTGGCTACAACAGTTACGGTGGGCAGACGGACTATTATTCCCGTCAGAACTACACAACCTCACACACCGATTTTCTGATGCAGGAAATAGAAGTCGAACCGGGAAAAAGTGAGGTGAATGTCAAATTGAAATAAACTTATTCTTCGTCCAATAGTTGGTCGAGCATATTGTTCCAGCTATTGAGTTTTTTGCTGGTTTCCTCTTCCTTGATATGAAAAACGCCGGTAAGGTTTTGTTCGGTCGCGAAGTAAAGCAGGGCCATGGAAATGTAGTCCTGCATGTCCTTGCCGGCAAAATTGGTTTTGAACTCAATGATTTTGTCGTTGAGAAAACGAATGGTTTTCCGGACGAGCTCTTCGTCCTTTCGGGCAATTTTTACGCGGTAAGTGCGGTCGCCCACGACGAGATTGATCGGTATTTTATCTTCCATGACCGTGAGTCGATTTGATGATTAGATGATTTTGATAATGATCTTAGTCCGCCATAGATTCGCAGATTTATGGTTCGTCATTGTCCTCTGTCAAGGCTCCATTGGCCATTATTTAAAATTCCTGTTGCTCAAAGTAGAACAAAATATGGTCTTTCAGGAAATTTTCCTGTTCCATTATCTGCATGTCGGGCAACGCTTTCAACTGCGTAAAATGCGGCCATTTGTCTTCGTCGTAGCGATCCAGTACATAGTAACCGCTCGGCGTCAATATGGTACAGACGGCGACGTGCATCAAGTCCTGTTTTTGTTCTTTCGTGATATTGTCCGTCACCATTCCCGTTTCCTGTATCCCAATCAAAAACAATACCGCATCCAGATCCGGTTTTTTCCCGAACCTTTCCACCAGTTTTGCTTCCAAAGTCCACCACCTTTCCTGTAAATCGTCTTTTGCAAACATCATAATCGCAAATATAGGTTAGAAAGTCGGAGTGTCGGAAAGACCGAAAGACGGGAAGATAATTTGACAATGAAACAACAGACTCACTGCTCATCGTTCATAACTCATCACTCTTCTTTATTTTTGCCAAAATTTTACTAGAAAATGTTACAGCTACAGGTGTTGCGTCAAAATCCGGAATGGGTAAAGGAACGTTTGGCGGTCAGAAATTTTGCACAGACCGAATTGGTGGACGAAATCATCACGTTGGACGACCAGCGCAAAAACCTTCAATTGCAGTTCGACACAGCACAGTCCAAAATAAACGCAGCTTCCAAATCCATCGGCCAGTTCATGGCACAGGGTAAAAAGGAAGATGCCGAAAACCTGAAAAAAGAAGTGGCGGAACTCAAACCGCAGCTCGAACCGATCAAGGAAAAAATGGCGCAGACCGAACAGGAACTGCACGAAAAACTCGTGCTTTTGCCCAATCTTCCATACAAATTGGTCAAACCCGGAAAATCCGCGGAAGAAAACGAAGTCGTCAAAACAACCGAAAACATTCCTGTATTGTCCGAAAACGCTTTGGCGCACTGGGACTTGATTGAGCAATACAAACTCATCGATTTTGAAACAGGTTCCAAAATCACGGGCCGTGGTTTTCCGTTGTACACCGGAAAAGGTGCAAGATTGCAGCGCGCGATGAGCAACTATTTTCTGGATTTCAATGCCGATGCGGGTTATTTTGAATACATACCGCCGTACATGGTCAACGAAACTTCGGCGTACAGCACAGGTCAATTGCCCGACAAAGAAGGGCAGATGTACGAAGCGGCTGCGGACAAATTTTACCTGATTCCAACGGCGGAAGTTCCCGTGACCAATATCTACCGTGATACTATATTGAAAGAATCGGATTTTCCGATCAAAATGACGGCGTATTCGCATTGTTTCAGAAGGGAAGCGGGAAGTTTTGGAAAAGAAGTGCGTGGACTGAACCGTGTCCACGAATTTGAAAAAGTCGAAATCATCCAGATCGTGCATCCCGACAAAAGCTACGAAGCGCTGGAAGAAATGGTCGCGCATGTAGAGAAACTGATCCAGTCTTTGGAACTTCCTTACCGCATATTGCGCCTTTGCGGCGGCGATACCGGATTTACAAGTGCGATGACCTACGATTTTGAAGTGTACAGCCAGGCGCAGCAACGTTGGTTGGAAGTCAGCAGCGTCAGCAATTTTGAAACCTTTCAGGCAAACCGTCTCAAATGCCGTTTCAAAAACGAAGAAGGCAAAACGCAGTTCGTCCACACACTCAACGGCAGTTCGCTCGCGTTGCCACGTATATTGGCGGCTTTGCTCGAAAACAACCAAACCGAAAACAGCATCAAAATTCCAAAAGCGTTGCAGCCTTATTTCGGCGCGGAAGAAATCGCGAAACCGTAATTTTTTCCAAGAACAATTCCAATATAAAAATAACCTCGGCCAGTATTGTCGAGGTTATTTTTATATTGGAAACATAATACACGTGGCGCTCCATTTTCAAATTTTCAAATCAAACTCATGGCATTCAAAATTTATACAAAAACGGGCGACAAAGGAAAAACGGGACTTATTGGCGGTTCGCGTGTAAGCAAAACAGACGCACATATTGAAGCCTGCGGCGTATTGGACGAACTCAATAGCCATATTGGGCTAGTGGCGGATCTATTGACCTCCCCAACAGAAATTGATTTTTTACGGGAAATTCAGAAAGATTTGTTCGTCGTCGGTGCTGTTGTTACGTTGGATGTCAGCAAAAAAAACGCACCGCGTATTCCCCAACTGAAAGACGCAAAAATCCAACTATTGGAAAACAAGATCGACGCGATGGACGCCACACTTCCCGCGATGACGCATTTTATATTGCCGGGCGGACATCCGACGGTTTCGCATATTCATATTGCGCGCAGCGTCTGCCGAAAAGCGGAACGCACCGTCATTGCGCTGAAAGAAAATATTTACCCGACTTTACCCGAAAACATATTGCAATACCTCAATCGGTTGAGCGATTTTCTGTTCGTTTTTGCGCGGTTTGTCGGCCGGGAAATCGGCGTCGAAGAAATAAAATGGATTCCGGAAAAAGAGTAGAGACGGTTTTTTATTCTAGGGAATTGCGCTTGTGCCCCGTTGTGGTTAGGTGCGGACCAACAACTTTTTTGTTCAACGGTTCGGGGCTTTGCGAGGGTGGGGATTTTTAGTACTAAAGTTCAATAGAAAAACCAAAGTTGAACCTTGCAGTTTCGCCCCACTATTGTAATACCCGTGTTACCGGCAGTATTATTTGACGTATTTTTTTCTGTCGTCCTCCCAAAATTTGTCCATAATATTTTTAATTTCTTCTGTTTTTCTCAACATTACACTTTCTCCATTTTCGTCTGTCGTAAAATGTCCTTTGAATGCTTCTGGCATTGCATTATATTGCCTGTTTACTTGTTCCAAGGTTTCGTTAAAACATTTATACCCGAATTTTTCCACTAAATATGGTAGAGCATTTTTACCTCTTAATAGTTCGTATTCTTGGTAGTTATATGGTGTCGTTTCTTGTCTTTTTGCTAATGTCTGATTAAATTTCTCAAGAAGTTTAGCAATCTCTTTTTCCTCAACAAAATTTGCAAATCCACGCAAAGCATAGATTTTCATATCTAAATACCGTTCTTTCTTGTACGCATTTGAAAAGAAATCTTTCAACGTCGCAAAATCAAAGTCATACAATAGTTTTAAAATTTTGTTTCTTATGTCAAGTTGTTTTGTTGAATTGTAAATATTTGTCAAGTATTCAAAATTCTCAAGACTAATTGCGTTTTTGTCTAATCCAAATAAAGCATTTCGAAAGTCAATGTGTCTTTCGTTAATTTTTCCATTGCTTAATATTTCGGGAAAGTTCTTTGTCATAAGGTGTCGTGTAAATATTGCAGTTAACGCAAGCATTGCCGCAAGTATAATTAAATAGAAAATCACTGTCAATTGTCCACTGTCAATTGTCCATTGATTACCTCGTTTTCAATCAGGCCGTCTTTCATGTGGAGGACACGGTCGCTGCGGTTGGCAAGCTCTTCGTTGTGCGTTACGATCAGGAAAGTCTGGTCAAACTCGTTCTTTAGTTGAAAAAACAGTTCGTGTAGGTCTTGTGCGTTTTGGCTGTCGAGGTTTCCGGTCGGTTCATCTGCAAACACAATGGCCGGTTGGTTGATCAGCGCACGTGCAACCGCGACACGTTGTTGCTGGCCGCCGCTAAGTTGGCTGGGTTTGTTTTCCATTTTGTCCGAAAGTCCCAGTCTTTCCAATAGTTTCGCGGCTTCGGTTTCCACGATAGATTTCTTTTTTCCCGCCAGCCAACCAGGAATACATACGTTTTCCAACGCCGTAAACTCCGGCAAAAGATGGTGGAACTGAAACACAAATCCAATATGCGTATTGCGAAACGACGCCAGTTTCTTGCCTTTCAGCTGGTTGACCAATTGGTTTTCCAGATAGATTTCGCCGCCGTCCGCCGTGTCGAGCGTGCCCAATATATGCAGCAACGTACTTTTGCCCGCTCCGGAAGAACCGACGATGGAGACAATTTCGCCCTTGTTGATTTGCAGCGAAACGCCTTTCAATACTTCGAGGTCGCCGTATTTTTTGTGGATATTGGTCGCTTTGAGCATAATGGATATTTGCACGCAAACCTAACGGATATTTCCATGCAAAAAGATATTTCTACAAAGGATTTGGGTACTAATAATTTTTGATAACGTCCTTTATTTGCGCGTAATATTTCGGATCGTAATTGTTGAGCAATACCAATAGCGAATAAAGTTGGTTGAGCCCGACGCGTTGTTGCCAACCTTTCGTGAGTGGAAAACTATTGTTGTAAGCATCGTAAAAAGATTGCTCAAAACCACCCATCAACAACGACATCGCAATATCGATTTCACGGTTGCCGTAATACACCGACGGGTCAAAAATGCAAGGCATGCCGGCTGTTGTATTGTGTACGTTCCCGATCCAAAAATCGCCGTGCAGCAGTGCCGGTTTTTCCGCCGGGATCAGGTTGGGCAGCTGCGTACAGATAGATTCTATTTTTTTCACGTCTTCTGCCGAAATGCGTTGGTGGTCGTATGCTTTCTGCATTTGCGGCAACACGCGGCTTTTGGTATAAAAACTAATCCAGTTTTCGTACTTGCCGTTGGATTGGTTGTCCGGACCGACATAATTGTCTTCCTGCAGACCGAAAAAATGGTTGGTATTGCGGTGCAGATGCGCCATGCCTACACCCAATTTTTCGAAAAAATTAGTCGACGGCTCGGTCATGTCAATATATTCCATCACCAAAAACTGCGTATCCTCATGTTCGCCCCAAAACAAAGGACGCGGCACGACAAGGTTGCGCATGACCGCAATGGACAGCATGTGCAGTCCGTCGGTTTCCTTTTCGAAAAAATCCTTGGGTTTGTCTATATTGGTTTTCACAAAATAGGAAATCGGCTCAGCTTTCAGTACATACGCACGGTTGCCAGTACCTACGGACGGCGTGTCGTGGACACTTTTGAGCCGAAACGTCGCATCGATTTTTTCTTCAATCTTGTTAATGATCGTATCCAAAAGTAGCTTGTCCATAGTTGTGAAATGATAAGTTAGAGAAAAGATTTACCGTATATAAAAATAGGAAATCTATTCGCTATATTGGACAAAAGCGGCGCGTTTTTTTGAGAAAATTAAACGGCAGTTTTTAATCATTGCATATTGTCGTCCCGCTTTTTCATTCGTTTAAAAAGGAAAATCCTGACTATTGTCCAGTTCGTAAGGCGTTTTTCCTTTTTCAAAAATCCTAGCAGAAAGATCGCCTTTCAATACAATATGGCCGCCATTGACTTCGAGCCAACTTCCTTCGCGCAGACCGACAACCGGAATGTTGTTTTGGGTGAGAAATTCCAATATACGCGTTTCGCGTGTTTCGCCGTTGTGTTTCAACTCAGGATTAGGATCAAGAAAATGCGGATTGAGATTGAAAGGGACCAAGCCCAATGTGTCAAAAGACGGCGGATAAACAATGGGCATATCATTGGTCGTTTTCATGGAAATGCCGGCAATATTGGTGCCCGCACTGCAACCGAGATAAGGCGCGCTCTGCAATAGTTTTTCACGCAAGGGTTGCATCAAACCCTGTTCGTGTAAGGTTTTTACTAACAAAAACGTATTGCCGCCGCCCGTGAAAAACGCTTCACTTTCCGCGATTGCTTTTATAGGATCCGAACTCGTATGCAAACCTTTTACTTCAATATTCAGCTGTTTGAAAAAAGCTGCGGCTTTTGCGGTATAGTCGTCATGCGAAATGCCCGACGGCCTTGCAAAAGGAATAAATGTTATAGTCTTAATTGCTTTAAAATGCTCCGCCAAAGTGTCTTTTAAATAGGCTAAGTATTCACCACCAAAAAGCGTGGAAGTGCTTGCCAATAATAGTTTTTGTGCCATGGTTGATTAAAAGTAAAAAGGCAAAATTAAAAAAGGTCGACAGTCTGGCTGCTGTATTTTATTCGCAGCGTCTCCTAAAAGGAACTCCGCGGAATGTTATTAAAAGAAAAAGCCGATCCTGCTTACAACAAATTCTTCCGCTTCACTTCCAGGTATTTATTGATCGTATTGGCGGTCAGGTTTTGCGGACTCGTCAATAGTGCCATAATACCAAAACGCTGCAACTCTTGCACGATAAGCTTTTTCTCGGAATCGAACTGTTCGGCAATGACCTGCGTATAGATTTCTTTCAAGGATTCGGCAGGTTTTTCCACAAGGGTTTTTACAATACTGTTTTGAAAAAATACAACCAGCAAAAGATGCGTCTGTGCGAGTTTGCGCAAATAAGGCAATTGCCGATGCAACGCTTCCACGGACTCAAAATTGGTAAACAATATCAAAAAACTACGCTGTGTGACGTGCCGTTTTATAGTCACGTATAGTCTTTCAAAATCACTTTCCGGAAACGCCGTTTTTTCGTGGTAAAGGTGTTCCTGTATACGCAGCATTTGTCCGGGTTTGCGGTCGGCATGCAAAAGCGTTTCGGGTTTTTGGGAAAAAGTTACCAGCCCCGCTTTGTCTTCTTTGTAGATCGCAATATTGCTCAGAACCAACGCTGCGTTAATTACATAGTCCAATAAACTCATCTGGTCAAAAGGCATTTCCATCAATCGCCCTTTGTCAATAACGGAATATATAGGCTGGCTTTTTTCCTCCGTATAGTGGTTGACCATCAGCGTTCCCTTGCGCGCCGTGGCTTTCCAGTTGACGGTGCGGTAGTCGTCGCCCGTGACGTATTCGCGTATTTGGTCAAATTCAAAACTGCTGCCGATTTGTTGTAGTTTTTTCTGACCGGAATCCTGTAATTGGTTGTGCAATGCCAATAGTTGGTATTTGCGTAGTTGTTGATAGGACGGATATACCGCGACGTCTTTGTTTTCGCCGGTTTTGTAACGTTTTTGTACTAATCTTAAAAGACAGGAAGCATAGCTGTTGATAGTGCCAAAACTATAAACGCCGCGTTTTACGGGACGCAATACGTATTTGTATTCCTGATCGCTGTGCGCCGACATTTTTGTCCGAAAAGCAATATCGCGCCGTTGAAACTGAATAGGAATTTCGTCTACAATCGTCAAATATATTGGGAAAGAATAGCGATTGGTCAAATGCAAAACGACATCGTTGTTGTCGCCGTTGCTGAATCGACTAGGCATTTTGCGAAAAGTATCCAAACCTTTTTTGCGTAAAAACAACAAAAAATATTCGACTATAAACAATACTATAAATGCCCACAGAAATACTATAGGCAGCAATCCTAGCATTTCAACAAAATGCCGAATCATCAACAACGCGGATACAATGCCTCCGGCTAGGTAAAAGCGACTAGACAAAAACAAGTCCCCAATATATGTTTTAAAAAAACGGGTCAAATGAATTAAATTAGGAATGATGAATTAGGAATGACATTGGCCGCAGATTCACAGATTTAATCCATTCTATTTATAAAAATAATCTGCGGCTATAAATTATCTAGGAACTTCCACTTTGTTCACTATTTCTTTAATGATCTGCGCAGGCGTGCCGCCTTCCATTTCTTTTTCGGGTGTCAAGATAATGCGGTGGCCCAATACGGACGGCAATACGTACACAATATCGTCGGGCGTTACGAAATCGCGACCACGTATCGCAGCGATCGCTTTACTACTATTCAAAACCGCAACCGATGCACGCGGACTTGCACCTAGATACAACGATTTGTTGTTTCTAGTCGCGTAAACCAACGACGCTATATATTGCAAAACTTTTTCCTCAATATGAATCTGGCGCACGATGTTTTGCGCTTCGATGATTTGTTGTGCATTTAGTATTGGCATGACCGAACTCAAATCGGTCGTGACGCCGGACTGTGATTTTTGCAGGATTTTGACTTCCTCTTCCAAACTAGGATAGCCGACGTCGATTTTGAACAAAAAACGGTCGAGTTGCGCTTCGGGCAAGCGATACGTGCCTTCCTGTTCAATAGGATTTTGCGTTGCCAATACAACAAAAGGATCGCGCATCGGATACGTCGTACCGTCGTAGCTGATCTGCCTTTCTTCCATGACTTCAAACAGAGCAGCCTGGGTTTTGGCGGGCGAACGGTTGATTTCGTCGATCAATACGACCTGCGAAAAAATCGGTCCGTGTTTAAATTTAAAATTTCCTTCCTGCGGCAAAAAAACGGAAGTGCCTATAATATCGGTCGGCATCAAGTCGGGCGTAAACTGTATACGCGAAAACGGCACGTCTATACTTTTTGCCAAAAGCTTTGCTGTCAAGGTTTTTGCGACGCCAGGGGCGCCTTCGATCAATACATGACCTTTGGCTAATAGCGCAGTGATGAGCAGTTCGACCACTTTTTCCTGGCCGACAATAACTTTTCCTATATTGGATTTGATCTGTTCGACGGCTTGCGTCAACGCATCTAATTGTATCGAATTTTCCATGATTATTTTTTTGCCTGTTCGTAAAACGTTTGGATGTTATCGTATAGTTCTTTAAAAATAGTATCGGAATATTGCGCCTGCAACGTATTGATTTCTTCGCGTATCGTCAGCAGGAAACTCAATTCCGTATTGGTTTTTACTGCCAATATTTCCCAAAATTCTTTCGGCGAAATATCGCTTGTATCGAACTGTAAATGGTTGCGTAAAAAAGCCAACCAATGGTTTACTTTTTTCTCGAAAATTTCCGGTCCGCTTTTTTGGTTATAGTATAGGGAAGAAATCGTTTCGATAAAATCCGCGGTTGTATTGCGTGGTGATGCAATGATAGGAATCTTGCGCTGCCTACGTTTGCCGCCAAACAAAACATATAGTATCAACAAAATCCACGCTAGGTAAAATCCAATGCGTAACCAAAAATGTGTCAGGAAATAGCGGAACGGCGTCTGCGCTTCTTCGCCGCGGCCTTGTGTATAGTATTGATCCCAATATAAAGTGTGTATTTCTTTAGGCAAATAGGATAAAGCTTGCTCGACATATTGATAGTTGTTGCGCTGCAATATAAACGCATTGCTAAAACATATAGGCGAAGCGTGAACGTAGATAGCGCCTTTGCCAATATGAATTTTGACAAAATTGGTTTCTTTGTTTTGCTCAATAATACCAAGTTTTTCGGTCGGATATTTTGTAGGAAAAGAATCGAAGTAATTGTCAATCGTCTGTGCGTAAAAGCTATAACCTTTCGACGTTCTGGCTTTAGCGTCCGTGAAGTTGACGCGCGAAGAATCCGAAATATTGAAATAAAGCGTATTGGCGCGCAATCCAATACTGTCCCACAAAAGGTTGCCAAAATTTTCGGTGGACAAAAAAGCATAGTTGCCTTTTTGTATAAAACAAATCAGGCGCCCGACTTCTATTTTGGTAAATTCAATACGCGGCGATAGCGCAATATAGGCTTGGTTGCTGTCGTTTTCGTCCACGCTTTCTTCCAAAAAATTGTATAGTGGCACCTGTACATTTTTCGTATCGATATTGGGGAAAAGCGATGGGATGCTTTTATGCAAGACGTAAGTGCCGTAAGGGTTTTTGTCGTCATCGCGCAAAGTTTCCGACCAATCTGTTGGTTTGGGCGCGGTCAGTTTTGTGAAGATAAACAGCACAAACAATACGATAAATCCAATAACCAAACGTTTATATCCTTTCATCCGCGTTGTTGTTTATAGTGGTGAAAGAATTGGGCTGTAATTGGTCAAAAAAGCTTTTGACGTCATTATAGTTATCCAACGTTGCGTCGTGCTCGCCGTACCATGCAAAATCAAATGCAATACTTATTTGTTTGAATAGTTGATATGTTTCATCATTTGCCTGTGAGCGAACTTCCAATACATAGTCGTAATTGGTTTTTCCGGACTGCCAGTGAATCGTGCCGCGGTCGTCCAATGTTTTTAGGATATAGAGGTAACGCAGACGTATCGCCGCTCTGTAATTGTTGCTGGACAAGGCTTTCGCTATTTTTTCCTCGAAATTTATTTCGTGTATATTTTCGTTTTGCAAAGATTCAAAATCGAGATTGTCTTTGTCAGATTTGCTCCAGATACTAGACGTTTTGCCCATGTATTTTGATACTAGAAAAACAATTGCACTAATGGATATTATGCCCATTACGATCCAAAAAGTTCTGGAACCACCTTCGGTGCTCATCAGATCGATCCATTTTTCCCAAAGCCAAAGTTTGAACCGGTCCCACCAAGTTATTCTCGGGATGATTCCTTTTTGATATTGGAAACCACGGTCGTGTTTCCAGTTTTGAAGTTGTGAAGAATCGAAACGACGAAGCTTTTCGGTTACATTTTGTGCGAATGCAACAACCGAAAAAAAACACGAAACGACGAAAACTATAATTCTTTTTTTCAACACTAATCTTTTATAAATACGGTGGCGCGGTCTTCGTCGTCTTGACTTCTTCCCATGTTCTGGATGCGTTCCATCAATCCAGTGCCGTTTTGTTTTTCTTCCAAACTGAAGTATTGCATGCCGATAGCCAGATAAAGTATAATGCTAAAAGCCGAACTGAATATTTGCAAAATACCTCCAACGCTCGCTGCGACTATACTAATATCTTTGGTTGTAAAATAAGACAGCAAGCCGGTAATACCTCCTACGACAAGACCAACAATGCTTGCGCAGGTACTATAAATAAAACCGCTGAGAAGATACAGCCCCAAAGACGGCCAAAAATTTTCCTTTATCAATACAAAACAACGGCCAAATATATTGCCTAGGTTTTTGTCGTTTTCCATGATAATAATATAGCCGAAGGGCGCGAAAACGGTATATAAATACAAACCTGGTGCAATACAAAAAACTAAACCAATAACAATTAGTATAGTGAACAATAACCCGTAAAACAATAGGTACAATATATTTTGTCGAAATACATTCCATACTTCTTCCACCGTGGGCGATATATTGTTTTTGTCTTCATACACTTTCATATAGCTCGCAACGAGCGCGTACACAATCATTTGCGTCATCATCGTTACGGCAATCGTTAGGAAATAAGTACCATTATAAATAGAGGTCGGAGTCATGCCCCACGCGCCGCTGCCGGTAAGCATATGCTTATAGATATTGGCGATATTGCTTGTGTACAATCCATTTAAAATAGCCACTGTCAATATAAAAATGCCGCATATCAGGAAAAAACTACGCAGCAGCGGTTTGAATTCCTGTTTCAAAAACTGCAATACGTCGTTCAGCGCGTCGCTAAATGTTCTTACTTTTCGGAGTTGGATTTTTTCTGAAGCCATTGTGCAAACTGGTTTTTCTTGGATGGAAACTGTTCTGGTTGATGATTGACTATACGATTGTGCAATCTATAGGGATAAACTATAAAATAATAAATTAGAAATGCAAGTGACCCGCCCAATATCGTCAGGCGCAATGCGAGCGGCATATCGGCATATCGTGTGACGAAACTTTCAAAAAATGCCGCGACTATAAACAACGGAACGAGTCCCAATACGATCTTGACGCCGTCGCGCGCCGCGCGTGTCAAGGATTGCATACGGCTATAAGTGCCGGGAAACAAAATCCCTGCGCCTAATATCATGCCCGACGCAATGGCGATCACGATCGACCATATTTCCAAAGTGCCGTGTATGAAAATGACGGTCAGGCTGCGAAATCCCATATTCTTGCCAAAAAACAAATATTCAAATGCGCCGAGCATCACGCTGTTTTGCATATTGAGAAGGATCGGTCCAATACCAAAAACAATCCCCGAAACGAAAGACATGAACGCGACTCTGATATTGTTGAGGGCAATCGCAAAAAACATTTCGACTTGATCGTTGTCGGCGTAGACGTTGAAAGGTTTTCCTTTTGCCATATTGTCCAAAGTCATATTAACGTAGCCGTCGCCCAATATAAGCCGCACATAGTTTTCGTCGTATTTGGCAGAAATCGCGCCCAATGCCACAAAAAACACGAAGAACAAAAACGCATACAAAAAGAACCTTCTGTATTGGTAAAAAAGCTCGGGCAGATCGTATTGCCAATACCAATAAAAACGGCCTTTTTCCTCTTTTTTGTTGACGTAGATTTTTTGGTGGTATTGGCGCGTGAGTCCGTTAAGAAAAGCCAGCGACTGTCCGTTGGGGTAAAAAGTGCGGCAATACGCGAGATCGTCCGTCAGCTCGATAAAGTCATGCGCCAAGGAAGCGGAGGACGTCGATGCGTCTTTCACCCGGGTTTCCATCTGTTTCCATTTGTCGGCGTTTTGTTGGATAAACTGGTTTTCCTTCATAAACCGTTCAGCGTTTTGGGGATAAATATAACGGTAATTTCGATGCTATGTATTTTTGTGGTATTTTTCGGCTATGAATACCTATTCGTTTGACACGACACAAAACATTGCGGTTGAGTATCCGCTGGCCGGCGTCGGCGACCGTGTATTGGCTACCTTGATCGACGGCGCGATATACGTTGCCTATTATATACTTTTTGCCCTTTTTATATCATTGGTAGTGGCCGGAGGTGGCAATTCGGGCATGGCGATTTTTGTGACGGTGGTCTTTTTTCTGCCGTTGATGTTTTACAATCTAGCCTGCGAAATCTGGATGAATGGACAAACGCTGGGCAAAAAAGCGATGCATATTCGCGTGATGAGTTTGAAAGGCGGCAATGCTACGATTTCGCAATATTTCGTACGGTGGTTATTGCGTTTGGTTGATATGTTCATCGGGTCGGGTTTGGTGGCATTTGTTTCGGTGCTTGCTTCCGAAAAAAATCAACGTCTCGGCGACCTTGCCGCAGGAACGATCGTCGTGAAAACCAATATCAAAGTTGGCGTCGACAATAGTATTGAACAATTACAAGCGATCTCCACGACTTACGAACCTCAATATCCGGAAGTGGAACATTTGGATAGTGCGGATATTGCGCTGATCAAAGACGTCATCAATACCGTCAACAAAACGAACAATACGATGCTGGCTTTGGAACTTGCCAATAAGATCGAACAAAAAACAGGTGCTGTGCGCGGCATGCGCGAACCGATCAATTTCCTTTATACGATATTGACGGACTATCAACATTTGAATTAAGAAAAGGCTATATAAGAAACCGCGGTACAGTCTGTATGAATAGTACCGCGGTTCACTTTTAATAAATGCCATACAGACCACAGTGTTGAAGCAACTGAACAAACTATTTGTTTGTCTGAAAAAAAAGTCTCTGGCAATAAAAACAATACTTCATTTTACTTTTATCATTTGCCTTTTTAATGTTTTATCTTTGCGCCTTCATGGCACAAAATAAATTGCAGCGGTTTGCAGACATCCGCACGTTTGGAAATGTATTGGAATATCCGACGGATATGCCCAATAATTGGAAAGGTTTTTTTCACAACGAAAACCCGGTTACGTTGGAGTTGGCGTGTGGAAAAGGCGAATATGCTATAGGTTTGGGGCGTTTGTATGCCGACCGCAATTTTATAGGCGTAGACCTAAAAGGCAACCGCATCTGGCGCGGTGCCAAAACAGCATTGGAAGAAAATCTGAAAAATGTTGCATTTCTGCGTACGCAGATCGACAAGATCAACAACTATTTTGCAAAAGGGGAAGTCCGCGAAATCTGGATCACGTTTCCCGATCCGCAACTGCGGGGCTCTAAGATGAAAAAGCGCTTGACGCATCCGCGTTTCTTGCGACTATACCAACAAATATTGACGGAAGATGGCATTGTCAATTTGAAAACGGATAGTCCCGACTTGTACGATTTTACAAAAAAAGTAGTCGAACTATACGATTTGGAATTGGTTGCGTCCAACGACGACGTGTATAAAAATCTGCAAGTTTCACCCGAACTTTCCATCCGAACCTATTACGAAAGCCTTGATATTGCTGGGCAAAACAAGGTGCATCATATTGCGTTCCGTGTCAATAAAGAACTGCCTTTAGAAAAAGACGAAACGCTGAAAGCTATATTTGACGTGGTATCGGACGAACAATAATAGGAAAGGAGCATAAGACTATGCTCCTTTTTTTGTAGTTGCTGTTATGGGATATTTATACTAATTAATCTTGATTTCTTGTCCTGCATATTGGGCATCTTGATTTTTGGGAAGGTTGACCACCAATACACCATCAATATATGCCGCAGAAATCTGTTCCGTCAATACTTGTCCGTTGAGTTGAAACGAGCGTTCAAACGTATTGAGTTCGTTTTCCTGGTAGATGAATCTCTTTTCGGAGATTGATTTTCCTGTTTCGTACGAAACCGTCAATACATTGTCCTGAACGCTTAGTTTGAAATTTTCCTTGCTCAAACCGGCGGCGTACACGCAAAGTAAAAATGCATCTTCGCGTTCTTCAATATTGACCGATGGCGAACCTCCGAATTTATTGGCAAACATTTGCCTGAAATGATCCTTGTTGCCCCAAAAACCTTCTCCGCATTTACCTTTGAACTGTGGTCTACAAAATCCGTGTTGTCTGTTTCTATCGTTGTTCATCGTGTTAAAAAACATAGTCGTAAAGTTTATAGTATTAAAAAATATTATAGTATAGGAATGATTGTTTTGTTGCTTTTTGTATTGCCGTAAATAGGTTGGATTTTACTATTGGAAAATGTCTGTTGTGGTCCAATAGGTTGTTCCGCGCATTGGAATGCCAATAGGTGTCGGCGTTTTTTGGAAATGATTTTAAATGCTAATGCACCGATACTTAAGACTATAAGTGCCGTAACGATCAGCTTGACGATCAACATCAATACAAACGCTGCAAAGCCTAGTAACGCAAGGAATCCGCCGACTCGAAAAAGCAACATGGGAAAGCTTTTTTTCATGATTTCGTATTTAAGTAAAAAATTGTTTTGCTATAGTAGAAGACGTGGGACTATGATTTTTACTTTAAGAAATCTGAAAAAAGATTGTATTTCTGAATACGTTAATGTCGTATAGTCGTAGCCAATTTCTTGGCTCGTTGCGGTATTTTCTGTCTGTCCTTTTTCTAGGGAAAGGACGTGCAAATAATTTTGTCCGCACAAAAGGCCGGCTAAGCGTTTTTGTTTGCATTATTCTATGTCAAAAGGCGGACAAAAACGTTTTGATTGTATTATTAGGCTAATTCTGGAGAATAAATTGATTTATGTTCAATACGGATAACGCCATAAAGTATCATTACGACAAATATACGCCTAACCATATTCCAGACTAGGTCTTAAGTCTGCATCGTTTTTTCCATTCATCCCTAAATTTCTCTTTTTCCTCGTCCGACATATTGCGGAATCTATCGCGAAGGTGTTGTCCAAACCGACGTCTGTCGCCGCCTTTTGTCCAACCGAAATTTCCGAAGAGGATTTTGCACAATACCAATAGTCCCAGTGCTTGCCAATAGGTCAATGGTTTGGCGCTTGTGACCTCGGGCAATATGGCGTTCCAAAGCCAGCGAACGATTGCGCCCAATATGAATAGCAACATGAGAAACAGCGGAAAGAAGAAGCGTCTTCGTCCGCGTCCGAAATCGTTGTCTGGGTTGTTTCTGAACATTGCTAGCTGTTTAATTCGTCGTAAAGATATTGCAGTTTTTTTCGGATATGCTTTACCGCGTAACCTTTTCTGCTGATGATCGTTTTGAGGTTTTCGTGTTGCTCGTCCGCAATCTGCTGCAAAGTTTTGTCCTCCATTTCGTTGGCGATGAAAACGGTGCGTTGGTTTTCGGGCAGTTCGTCCAATGCGTCCATCAAGGTTTTCCAGAACAAGTCTTTGAAAAATTTCAGGTCCGGACTTTCCGAATCGTCCATCAATAGGATTTCACGGATTTGCAGGTCGCCGTCTTCTTCCGTGGCGTAGGAATAATCTTCCAACCTGTCGGGCAGCTGCTTGCGGTAACGGTCGGTAATTTTGTTTTTGGCGACATAGTAAAGCCAACCACTGACGCTTTCGAGTTCGGCTATATTGGTCAGGCGGCTGAGCTGCACCCACACGTCCTGCAAAATGTCTTCCGCGTCTTGCAGACTACCCACTTTACCTTTGATAAAATGCAATAGCTGGTTGCCGTATCGCTTGACAACCTGCGTGACGGAAGCGGATTTTTTTTCAGACATTACCAATGCAAAACTGTTGTTCATTGGAAAGGAAGACGCACAAAGTTCCCTTTTACTTTAAAAACCTGCCTAATTTTTTCACGAGGAGAAAAATAGGCAGGTTTTTAAGGCGAACGAAAAAGTGCTCGTTTCTATACAAGACCTTGACAGAGCATCGCTTCGGCAACTTTTACGAAACCGCCGATATTGGCTCCTTTTTCGTAGTTGACGTGCCCGTCTTCTTCTTTACCATGTTTGACACACAAGCGGTGAATATCGTGCATGATTTCTTTGAGTTTGTTGTCCACTTTTTCTCTGCTCCAAGTGTAGCGAAGAGAGTTTTGGGACATTTCCAAACCAGAAACCGCTACGCCGCCGGCATTAGCTGCTTTTCCGGGTGCGTGTACGACTTTCGCTTTGTGGAATGCCGCGATCGCTTCGGGCGTGCAAGGCATATTGGCACCTTCCGCTACGCAGATACAACCGTTTTGGATCAATGCTTCTGCATCGGCCAAATCGAGTTCGTTTTGCGTTGCGTTTGGCAATGCGATGTCGCATTTTATTTTCCAAGGTCTTTCGCCTGCATGGAATTCGCAACCGTATTTTTCTGCATATTCTTTGATGCGTCCGCGACGTTCGTTTTTCAGTTCTTTGATGAACTCCAATTTTTCCTGGTCAATGCCGACTGGGTCGTAGATAAAACCTTCGGAATCGGACATCGTCAATACTTTGGAACCGTGCTGGATACATTTTTCCGCTGCATATTGAGCGACGTTACCCGAACCGGAAATGACTACTTTTTTGCCGACCATATCGTCGTTTTTGGCTTTCAGCATTTCTTCCACGAAATAGACAAGTCCGTAGCCGGTTGCTTCAGGTCTGATCAAGCTGCCGCCCCATTCAAAAGCCTTGCCTGTCAATACGCCGTTGAAGGAACCCGTGATGCGCTTATATTGACCAAACAAATAACCGATCTCTCTTTTGCCTACACCAATATCGCCCGCAGGAATATCCACGTCGTCGCCGACATGACGATACAGTTCGGTCATAAAGCTTTGGCAAAACTTCATGATTTCATTGTCTGATTTTCCTTTAGGATCAAAGTCGGAACCACCTTTACCGCCGCCCATAGGCAAACCTGTAAGGCTGTTTTTGAATACCTGCTCAAACGCAAGGAATTTCAATACGCTCAAAGTAACCGTTGGGTGGAAACGCAAACCACCTTTGTAAGGTCCGATGGCGCTGCTCATCTGAACACGAAAACCGCGGTTGACCTGCACCTCACCTTTGTCGTCCAACCAAGGTACACGGAACATGACCACACGTTCCGGCTCGACCATTCGATCCAGAATTTTGGCTTTTGCGTATTCCGGCTGTGTTTCGATATACGGGATGATGGATTCTGCTACTTCGGTAACTGCCTGCAAAAATTCTGGTTCACCTGCATTTCTTGCGCTTACTTTTTCGATAAACTGCTTGATTGTTTTGTTCATATTTTTTGAATAGATCAGTTAATTGGGGCATGGAAATTACAAAAAAATGATTATACCGTTGTGTTTTTTTCAAGGAAACAGTGTTTTGTGTAGATGAAATATCGGTTTGGAAAAAGCTGTTTTTATTTGAAAGTGCTGTTTTCAATACGTTTTATAGTAATTTTTGTAATGTGTATTTTTTCTTCCCTAATGCAAAAATAAATTACAGAATTGGTCAAATAAGCGCTTGTAAAATACCAAATCGTTGATGGATTGCATCTGTATATGAGCGTTTGGACAGGAATGTTTTATCTTGCATATATGTTTACAGGAATTGTAGAATCAATAGGAATCGTGCGCTCCATTACGGAAGAAGGTTCCAACAAAAGTTTTTGGATCGAATCTTCGTTGGCGTCGGAATTGTCGATCGACCAAAGTGTCAGCCATCAAGGCGTGTGCCTTACCGTAGACCAGCTTAAGGATGGCCAATATCGTGTGACGGCGATCGATGAGACTTTGAAAAAAACCAACCTCAACGACTGGAAAGTCGGCGACCGCGTCAATCTCGAAAGATGTATGCAGATGAATTGTAGGCTGGACGGTCATATTGTACAAGGGCACGTGGATACGACAGCGACTTGTATGGCGCGGGAGGAAAAGGAGGGAAGCGTGGAATACCGTTTTCAGTTTCCGTCCCAATATGCAGGTTTGGTGATTGAAAAAGGATCGATTTCTGTCAATGGAACGAGCTTGACGATATTCAATATAACGGAAGCGGAATTTACCGTGGCGATTATCCCTTATACGTACGAACATACGAGCATCAACCAAGTGCAGCCGGGAACGCGTGTCAATATTGAATTTGACATTATCGGAAAATATATTCTTCGTCAAGTTGAACTGGGAAAAAAATGAAACAGATCGGCTTGATTTCCGATACGCACGGCGTATTGCCCGATGCGGTTTTCAAACACTTTGAAGACTGCGACGAGATCTGGCACGCCGGGGATTTCGGTGGCGACGGCGTGGCGGAGAAGTTGGCGGCATTCAAGCCATTGCGCGGCGTGTACGGCAATATCGACGGCGCGGATATTCGTTCGGATTTTCCGGAAGTGAATATTTTTGAAGTGGAAAACGTCAAAGTATTGATGAAACATATTGGCGGCTATCCGAACAAATATGCGCCCGGCGTTCGGGAAATGCTGAAGAGCGCCAAACCAAAACTGTTCATCAGCGGGCATTCGCATATATTGAAAGTCATGTACGATCCTGCATTGAAATGTTTGCATATCAATCCCGGCGCGGCAGGCATACAAGGCTGGCATCAGGTGCAGACTTTGGTCAAATTTAAGATCGACGGCGCAGAGATCAAAGACTGTGTTGTCATCGAACTGGGCAAAAAAGGAAAAAGTTTTTAAAGTTTTTTGCTTTCAAATTTGGTGGAATGTTAATTAATTCTATATTTGCAACCCGTTGACGGGAAAAGGATCGGTAGTTCAGTTGGTTAGAATGCTGCCCTGTCACGGCAGAGGTCGCGGGTTCGAGTCCCGTCCGGTCCGCTCTTGAGGAGTTCAAAAAGATATAAAACGTGTTAAATCAATGGTTTAGCACGTTTTTTTATTTATTTGTAATCCAAACAAGTACAAAGGAATCCGGGTTTCAAGGTAGCAATTCGGTTAGCATAAATTCTTTTTAACATTGCTAACCGAATGGCAGTCCAAGAAATTGAATTTCAGTAGCTTATCCAATTCCTGCCTGTTGTTCAAATGACGAACCATTTTTCACTTTTTTAAAATGATTTATCATGAACATGAACCAGACTTTTGCGTTACTTTTTTGGCAGACAAAATCAAGAAACACAAACGGCCTTTGCATGGTGTATGCCAGGGTTACGATCAACGGCAGGCGCATAGAAATATCCACCAACAGGAAAATC
>Ga0154006_1000037_pt1 | contig 59193 bp, 38 predicted proteins | sample TSFL090MetaG_FD_104747 | JGI IMG/M metagenome (GOLD analysis project Ga0154006, IMG submission 104747) | Attine ant fungus gardens microbial communities from Florida, USA - TSFL090 MetaG | ecosystem: Host-associated > Fungi > Mycelium > Unclassified | place: USA: Florida, Wakulla State Forest...
CTGGTTGTGAGTTGCTTTCAAAATTCTAGTATCTTAGTTCTTTAACAACCGTCGGCAACGAGGCGGTAAACTGGGTGCTGTTGTGAGTTGCTTTCAAAATTCTAGTATCTTAGTTCTTTAACAACCCGGGTGAGTATGCGGATTCGGGGATAGATGTTGTGAGTTGCTTTCAAAATTCTAGTATCTTAGTTCTTTAACAACTGCCAATTGCAAAGAAGGTGACTTGACTTAGTTGTGAGTTGCTTTCAAAATTCTAGTATCTTAGTTCTTTAACAACTCGGCGTAGCCGACAAACTGTTGCAGAACGGTTGTGAGTTGCTTTCAAAATTCTAGTATCTTAGTTCTTTAACAACCCGTCGTGAACGAAGTCGATGACGTCGAACGTTGTGAGTTGCTTTCAAAATTCTAGTATCTTAGTTCTTTAACAACACTCTTCCTGAGACATTCCAATTTTCATCAGTTGTGAGTTGCTTTCAAAATTCTAGTATCTTAGTTCTTTAACAACCATTCGATATGTCATCAAATCCCGCTGAGGGTTGTGAGTTGCTTTCAAAATTCTAGTATCTTAGTTCTTTAACAACTGACAAATTGGACAGACTGAAGAGGCTGTGGTTGTGAGTTGCTTTCAAAATTCTAGTATCTTAGTTCTTTAACAACTTTGCTAAAAAAACCTAAAAAACCTCTGTAGTTGTGAGTTGCTTTCAAAATTCTAGTATCTTAGTTCTTTAACAACTAACGATTGAGCAGCTAGCTGCAAAAATGGGTTGTGAGTTGCTTTCAAAATTCTAGTATCTTAGTTCTTTAACAACATGGTCAAATTAAGCCAGATTCTAATTTCAGTTGTGAGTTGCTTTCAAAATTCTAGTATCTTAGTTCTTTAACAACAACAGAGATATTCTTTAACTGTTGAATACGGTTGTGAGTTGCTTTCAAAATTCTAGTATCTTAGTTCTTTAACAACTTGTTGATTTCAGAGGCAAACATGTTTACAGTTGTGAGTTGCTTTCAAAATTCTAGTATCTTAGTTCTTTAACAACTTCATAACTTGAATCGAATACTAACTCCCTGTTGTGAGTTGCTTTCAAAATTCTAGTATCTTAGTTCTTTAACAACTTCATATTGCGTACCACGTTGATGCTCGCGGTTGTGAGTTGCTTTCAAAATTCTAGTATCTTAGTTCTTTAACAACCTTCAAGATGTTCGTTTCCAACCGCCGTGGGTTGTGAGTTGCTTTCAAAATTCTAGTATCTTAGTTCTTTAACAACTCTTCTTAAGCACATACCAACGAACTGTAGTTGTGAGTTGCTTTCAAAATTCTAGTATCTTAGTTCTTTAACAACACGGCATCATATTTACAAACGAAAATATAGGTTGTGAGTTGCTTTCAAAATTCTAGTATCTTAGTTCTTTAACAACAATCTGATCATATTCAGCAAACCAAAAGTAGTTGTGAGTTGCTTTCAAAATTCTAGTATCTTAGTTCTTTAACAACGAGAAGGAACACTTCCCCCTTGCAGCAACGGTTGTGAGTTGCTTTCAAAATTCTAGTATCTTAGTTCTTTAACAACAGTAATGGTGTAACAATCTGATAATCATCTTATTACACCATTACTTACAAAGAAAATTTAAGCGTCATCTCTATTTTCCAATTCACAATAACTTCAAATTCCAAGCCCCTAAAACAGTTCTAATTGCTGTGCTATTTCTGGATTCTTGGCAAGTTTGGCACTCTGGAATATTTCCATTTGCCCAAACTGTTTGTCTGTAATATTGAGAATTCCAATATGTCCTTTCGGTGGCAATATATTCTTTACACGATTTACGTGAACATCTGCATTCTCCTTGCTGGCACAATGCCGAAGATAAAAGCTGAACTGAAACTTTTGAAAACCATCCTTCAGCATGGCTTTCCGAAACAATTCCATATTCTTTCTATCCGCTTTCGTCTCGGTTGGTAGATCATACATAACAAGTACCCACATAACGCGATAAGCATTTAAACGTTCTTGTTCCATTGAAAACCATTTATAGATCAGGATACAGTATTTTCCGGGCAGATCCTTCAAAACATTTCGCCAACGATGCCGTCGTTCGCTGAATAGCGTTCATCATCGGACTTTTCTTACCGTCAATATAAACATCCATGGCAGGAATCGAAAGCAATTCTTTTTTCATGTCAGGAGTCATATCTAAATAGCGGCCGTTTCCACGAACAATCTGACAAACAACCTTGTCGACATAAGGACGATACGGTTCCATAATGTCGTCGGCCAAACAATAAGCATTGTATTGGTTTCTATGAAAAATACCAAGCGTCGGCAATAACCCCGATCCTATCAGACTACGGGCCACAGTTGCTCTAATAAGCGCATAGCCATAATTGAGCAAATTATTAGGAGGTTCTCCAAATCGATCGCGCTTGAATGCAAGGAAATCAGGAAAGACATTTTTCCAATAATAACTGGCCGCTTGCGCTTCGTTGTTGTCAGAATCTCCACTTTTGACGGAAGATGCCAATCGCAACAAGTATTTGTTTTCGGCTCTTTGCAAATCCAATACGGCCGCTTGATTGCGGATTTTGGCTTCCACGGTCTGTTGCCAAAGCTGTTTCTTTAAAGGGACGGAAGCGTCTATCTGGTATTGAAATCGTTGACTTTGCAACGTATGTCCATTTAGATTCAGCATCATGCCAATTGGATGATGCGTCTCGTCGCAGGTCACCAACGCTACATTGTTTGCCAACAACCGCTCCAATACGACTTGCGTCACTGTTATCTGCGGATGGTCCAATAGGACGATACCGATATCTTCTATCGGTATCGACTTTGGTTCTTCCGCAGGATTTTGGTGGATTAATAGTTGCTGGTTGGTCGTTTTTAGATAAGCCGGATTGCCGAAGTATAGAGTGCGTTTGATCATTGCTTATGCTTTTGAGATGTTGCCTAATCTATCTATTTGGGGTTTCTGACAAAAATCTTTTATTCTTGTTTCATTAAAATATTCTGTTTTATTTTCCTGAGAACCAATTATTTTATTGCTTTTTGCATCGATTCTCTTATCTACTTCAGTTTTGTATATTTCTTTTGCGTGATTAATAGGCCTAAAGTACACCGTACTTTCTGTATAGTTATTAAAAACAAAATAGTAACTCTTATCATTATATTCGAGATTTACAACATCATCAGGCGATAGAGTAAAAATTAATTTATATTCTATCTCATTTTCAAACAATCTCTCTTCACAAGGAGAGGTTAATCCATTTTCTTTCTGAAAATCAATTAACTCTATTAAATTAACCCCTTTAAAAATTCGTCTTTTTAATTTATCATTCCCTTCTAACCGCGATTTATCAACTATCTCATAAACACCAAGATAAAGGTTAGACCCAGCATCATTAACCACATACTGTTTTGATTTTACAGAATATTCATCCTCACTTAAAGTCCTTTGATTGCCAAAGCCTCTTGATATTTTAACTTTTTGAATTGGCTTGTGACTTTTACCATCATTTAATTTTTTGATATTTTCAGCCTTATTCATTTCTTCAATTGCTTCTGGTGTAAAAGCTATTTCAGGATGTTCTTTTATTTTACCTTCAAATTGTTTTTCAATTCTGAAACTTCGATCTAAAACCTTTTCTATAAATACATTAAGCTTTGAATAATCTGATTTCTTATACTTTTGATTATTAGTTCTTAAATAATCAATAAAATCATTCATTGATTTAAAACCAAAATCATTTTCTTCTACAATGGCGTCGAATTCTTGTTTTTCTAACAAGGCATCAATATAAAGAACAGCTTCTTCAAATGGCAATTCGACTGTATCAAATTGCTTTAAGAAATTAAACAAAATAGATTTAGTTCTACCGACAGAATCTGCAATTGTTTTAATTTTATCACTACCGAAAGAAATGTCTAACGCTTTACGAATCAATATTTTTTCTTGTCCTTCCAATATTTGCTTACCATAAAAAGTGTCTTTCCCTAAACTTCTTCGGATAGCCCAATTTTGCTTTTGTCCATTAGCTGTATTTTGCTTTTCAAACTTATTTTTGTTTGAGGTATTGTTATACCTATTTACAGTTTTGTTAATTACTCGAAGATTTTGTTTAAAGGTTACAAAGGTATCCTGCAAAGCTATCATAACCATCTTTTTATAATCTTGCCCAAACGAATCAAAATCTTTGTACTGATATGACATTTGTATCACTGAAACTCTACGGGAATTTTCTGCTCCTTTTAGACGAATTTCTCCGGGCAACATATAATACCAGTTGTTTTCATCTTTTTCGTCGTCTCTTTTTGTAAACTTAATTTTTCTTTTTAAAGTCTGTCTGTACTTTTCGATTTGCTTTTGCTTTCCATAATTATCTGCTTTTGCGTCTGCGTTGATATTATTGATGTAATTAACGTGATCTTCCGTACACAAAGCCACAACTAATGCGTCCAAAGCGTGATGACGGTGGTCAATACGTTTAATATCATAAGATTCGTCTTTTTCACAAATGCTTTCATCTAAATTACAATCAAAATATTTCTCGCCAGATTTTGAAATTTGCCAATCTCCAAATAAGTTTGATTGGGTCAGTTCATTCATTCGTATAAATCTTGGAGCAACCAATTCTCGCCAAACCTCATCCAACTTCCAAGCTCGTTTTAATTCAGTCGTTACACTTCCCGTAACAGGTAAAACATTTTTCGAACGGAATTCAATTTCTCCAGGCTCTCTCACTATATGACTTAAAAGCTCCATCGCTTTACGAGCAATATGTCTTGTGTTATTTAATTGACTGCTTGTAAATCCTTTTGGGATGTCTTTAGATAGCAAAATCATCTTTTTAGTCCCTGAAAATTGAGTTTTCACAAGGTTTATATATTCTTCTTCTGTGCAAACATGAACTCCCAAATAAGCTTGTCCATTCTGAGATACTATAAAAGCCCTCGCAGTTTTGTCACTCTTTAATTTGTTTAGTGCCACTTCAACAACTACTTTATTACTCAAAGAATTATTGGTAATAGAAGCTTGAGGAAATATATGATCGACGTTATATTTTGATCCATCGAATAATTCTGTCAATTTTATCATTTGTCCAGAATACGGAGAACGATAACCTTGCTCAATCCAAAGTTTATACTTTTCAAAATCTTCTTTGGTTATATGCGGCTTTTTCAGAATGTCTTCTATATCCTTTTTACTATATGGTTTATTATCAAAAAACTTTCTATCATTATTCTTGGTGTGCTCTGCCCCATCTTCTGCAATTTTCAGGCGTTCAAAATGATCGGAATTTTTTGGATTTGCATTATATGAATTATTGGCTAAAAACTCTTCTAAAACTTGTCGGATTCTTTTGTTCTGAGCTCTATTTCCAGACATATTTCTTGATTCGGATTCCTTTTCCTTAGCAGATTTTTTTAATTCCCGACCTACTTCCAAATGAATTTTAGAGAAAAATCTCTCTTTGCCTTCTCCATAATAATCCCAAATATCAGCGACTACCTGCATCATTTCCAGTAGCACTTTTTCAGCAACCGGATTATTCAATGAATGTTGTTTTAGTTCTTGATGCAATTGTTCTCTAATATCTTTAGGGCAAGTCCAATATTTTGCTTGTGCCAGTTCTGAATGACGACCATAAACTAAATAAGAAGCTTGCGTAAGATTAAGTTTGGTAAAGTCTTCTGGCTGTTCAAAACTTTTAAATACATTGAATAATCCTTTTGGAAAAGGAATTTCTCCAGCTTGTATATCTACCGTTGAGAGAATAACAGCAGAATAATCTGGAGTTTCTGAGCTAAAATCAATTTTATGTAGTTTGTTCAGAATCTCATTCTTTCTAAGCTCTAAACTTTCCTTCCATTTGATATACCAAGGCTCTATTGCCCAACTATCAGACATATTATTGTTGCTTAATCGAATTAAAGGCAATAATTTTTTCAACGCCTTTTCTGAATAAGCACAATATTTAGCGGTAAACACAGGAAAATTCACAAAATCCTTTACGATTTTTTCTTTAACAATCTTATCTATTTCAAAACCTTCGAAATAGTGATTGAAAAAAGTTGCGGCACTTTTATTATTGTTTACTGTTCTTTCTTTATAGCTCACAGAATATAGATAATGCCATAGCTCCAATTCTTTTTCTTGGGTTAAAAAATCGACATACTCTGTAAAACCACAACGTTTGAAACGAGTAGCAAAACTCACTCTGGTTTCATTTCCTTTTAGTTCTTCATCTTCCGGAAAATTCCATGCGTAATTGCTATCTTTTTTATTGTAATCTATCTTAAATTTCTTTTTGCAATAAGACAAAAACTGTTCTTGATTTAAAGATTTACGATTGTTCAATTCATCAAAAAGTTCCTGATATTCTTTTTCTGTTTTGAAATAATCTTTTGTAACATCTTGATTAGTCAATGATTTACCGTCAACTTCCTTTTCTAACTGCATCAATTTTAGGTTATGTAGCTTATCCCAAATTCTAAATTCCTGAAAATAAGGATGCGACACAGAAACAACTTTGATATAAACCGGTTCTTTCTTGGCTTTTATTTCTCCCGTTTCAATATCCGTTTCTTCTATCGGATTTCCTTTTTTATCTAATACTTCTTTCCAATATCTTATTTCATATTTACAGTTAGCGATTTCTGATTTTTTACTTTTTAACGGTCTTTGATACAACAAAACATCTTCAATCAACAAATGCTGAATGGCATTTTTGTTCTTTAACAACGATTCTTGATGGTTGTTATTTTTAGGATACAGTGTTTTTACACATTGTTCAAAGACTTTTTTGTCTTCTAAATTTGCATGAAATTTTTGCTGTGTTGCGATAATCTGTTTCAGTTCCTCTCGGTAAAAATCCCTATCTACTACTTGAAACATTCCGCCGATAATCTTCGTGCGATTACCAGATTTTGCATCGCTTTTTAGGACGTTGTATATTTGAGGAGAAATATAACTTTTTGCACTTCCATCTGCGTTTTTATATCCTTTTTCAATATTGAAAATTGAAGCTTCTTTCTCTGTTTTCTTTTTAAGCAGCGTCCAGTCATTTGAAGCATCACTCAAATCAGGCTCGCGTAATTTTCTTTCTTTTCCTTGTTGAGTTTTAATATCCCCTTTATAATCATAAACTGTCTCAACTATATAATCGAAAGATTTATGAAGTGCATTTTTATATTTGAATGTAAAATTCTTAACCGGAGTTTTTTCTTCTATCCAACCATTTTGATAAGTAAGCGTATATTTATGCTTATCATTATCCTTTTCATATTTCACGTCTTGAATTTTCAATTCATAAATATCAATGATTTTAAATTCCGTTTTCTTATCATCAACATTTCCTTGCTCATCGACTTTAGAAATTTTGGTTACTTCTTTTAAATCATTCTTAAAAGTTATTTGAACATCTGAATATTCTTTATAAATCAGATTATCATTACTATCTAAATGAATTTCAAAATATTGCTTACCTCCTTTATCTGTTTTTGAAAAAACTTCTTTTACTCGTAAATCAAGTTCTTCTATTAATTCGCCCTCTTTTACATTTTTATCTTCTACCTCTGTTTTCTCATATCCTCTCTTTTGGTTATAGTTCAACAGAACCCAAGCTAATTCTTCCAAACTTATTTTTTCGGACAAAGCTTTTTGTCTCAAATAATACAATGTCCAATCGTAAGGGATACGTTTACCTTTTTTGTTTTCTATATTTTCATCTGCAATATCCGCAAGCATTTCTTGGTATGAGTTCATAAAAAGAAACGCAGCTTTCTTACCCTCTTCTTTTGGTAAATAAGCTAATTTAGGTTCTTTATTTTTCTTAAAATGCCCACTCTTTTCTCCTTTACTATTCGTAAAATCAATCTCAAGTTTATAATGCGTAGGTAAAGCATCTAATAAATCAAGTACTAAATGAAGTCGGTCCCTTCTTAATAAATATCGTTCATTTAATCTTCTCGGACCTCTTTTTTCAGTTCTTTGAGCAGCCGTACTTTTAATTTTACCATTGCTTTCAAAATCTTTTATTTCTCCAGCGTCCATCGGCAAAATACGAGAGCCAAGCCCTATAATTTTTACAGTTTTATTTTCGTGGTCAACTTCTATTAAAGCCCATCCAATCGAATTCGTTCCTAAATCCAACCCCAATACAGTTTTATTCATAATAACAGCATTTTTAAAAATTCCGATAAATATAGTTTAAAAATAAAATTAGAATTATGGTTTTTCGTAAGGTTATTAATTATTTGCATCCTATATTTGTGTTCTAATTTTGAAAGCAACTCACAATAAGGATTATTCCGTTGTGAAAACATTTAAGGCGGCGCAAGTCGCCTTTTTTATTTGCCACAAAACAGTTTCCCTGTACAAAAAAACATCCGCAGACTATTGTCAGCGGACGTTTTTGTACACTATAAAAATCCAACACTACGCTTCTCCTAAAAAAGGATATCTATAATCTGTCGGAGGATTAAAAGTTTCCTTGACACTGCGCGCGCTCAACCATCTGTAAAGATTCAGCTTGCTGCCCGCTTTGTCGTTCGTACCCGAAGCGCGGGAGCCACCGAATGGCTGTTGGCCTACGACCGCGCCAGTAGGTTTGTCGTTGATGTAAAAATTACCGGCTGCATGACGCAATTTGTCGCTGACAAGATCAATCGCATTACGGTCGTTGGATATAATGGAACCCGTCAATGCGTACGGCGACGTATTGTCCACAAGCTCAATTGTCTTTTCAAAATCTGCATCTTGATAAACATAAACAGTCAATACCGGCCCGAAAATTTCTTCCCGCAAAGTCACGTAATCGCTCTTCAAAGCTTTGATAACCGTAGGTTCTACGAAATACCCTTCGGATTTGTTATAGTTTCCGCCCACCAGAATTTCCGCTTCAGCCGAAGCTTTTGCGTTGTCGATATATTTTGCGATTTTATCAAAACTAGCTTCATGAATGACGGCGTTGATGAAGTTGGTAAAATCTTCCACCGTTCCCATTTTGAACGTTTTGACCATCGCGACCAATTTGTCCAAAATCTCATCAGCCTTGCTAGCCGGCAGATATGCACGCGAAGCTGCCGAACATTTTTGTCCCTGATATTCAAACGAGCCTCTTGCCAACGCCACGATCGTCGCGTCAATATCCGCGCTTGGATGTACCAATACGAAATCCTTGCCGCCAGTCTCTCCCACTATTCTCGGAAAAGTGCGGTATTGGTCGATATTGTTGCCGATGGTCTTCCAGATATGTTTGAATACGGCGGACGAACCTGTAAAATGTATTCCGGCAAAATCTTTATGCGAAAAACAAACATCGCCCAATACGTTTCCGTCGACGACAACCATATTGATGACGCCGTCGGGCAAGCCTGCTTCTTTCAATATTTTCATCAGAAAATGTGCGCTGTACACCTGCGATTCTGCGGGTTTCCATACAACAGTATTGCCGCACAATGCTGGTGCGCAAGGCAGGTTGCCGCCAATGGCCGTAAAGTTAAAAGGCGTGACCGCCAATACAAAACCTTCGAGCGGACGCCAATCCGTAAGGTTGTGCGTGCCGGCGGAAGATGCTGGCTGTTCCGCGTGGATTTCGCTTAGATAATGGACATTAAAACGCAAAAAATCAATCAGTTCGCATGCGCTGTCAATATCGGCTTGGTAAGCATTTTTGCTTTGGCACAACATCGTCGACGCGTTCATCAACTGTTTGTATTTGGTGGAAATCAATTCCGCCGCACGCAAAAAAATACCGGCTCTTGATTCCCAAGACATTCTTTCCCAGTCATGTTTGGCGCTCAATGCCGCGTCGATGGCAGCATTTACGTGGCTGGCGTCTCCCATGTGAAAATGTCCCAATACATGTTTCAACTCATGAGGGGGACGGATTGCCGTTTTATTTCCCGTCCGTATTTCTTCCGAGCCAATATACAACGGAATGTCGGCCTGTTCACTTTTCAGACGTTTCAATTCGTCTTTCAACTGTTGCTTTTCCGGCGTTCCCGGAGCGTAACTCAATCCCGGTTCATTGTTGGGACGGGCATAATAAAATGTTCCTACACTCATGGCTTCCAACTTTTTGGGTTACATTAATTAGGCTTGTGCAGCCGGTCCGCCAAAATTCATGATCAGCTCGTTGTTCGCTTCTTTGATCGCGCCATTTTCCTTTTCATAATTTTCGACATTGTCCGCCAAAGCGGCTAAAAAACGTTTGGCATGCACAGGTGCCATAATCACGCGCGACTTGACGCGACTTTTGGGCATTCCCGGCATGATATTGACAAAATCCAATATAAATTCTGCTTGGCTGTGCGTAATGATGACGAGATTGGAATAGGAGCCCTCTCCTACTTCTTCGGTAATTTCAATGTTCAATTGCGCGTCTTTTGATTCTTGTTGCATAAATTATTCTGATAAAAATGAAACTATCTGTGAACTTGTTTAAACTTATTTTTATTTAACACATAGGTATTATTATAAAAGTTTAAACAGCCCCTATTTAAAACCCTCTGTCTGAACCAAAGGGTAAATAAAAACTATTTGTTGAATGATTTTCTACTCAATCGTTTTCTCAATATGAATCAATCTTCCGTCCGAATCGACACCTTCCAACGTTACATGAAAAGATTTACTGACATCGTTATTGAAAAAATTCAAGTGGAATTCTCTGTTGTTGGCATCCGTCAATATGGTCGGTACCCAATACAAGGTCGAACGAAGATCCAGCTTTTCGTTGTTTTCGTCGATACGGTCGTAGTTCGGTGCGTAAAACTGTCGCATGGAGGAATAACCTGCAATGCTCTGACGCGGAATTCCTCTGCTCGAGCTAGCATCGTTTGCGCCGCGTTCGTCTCCTTTTCGGGTGTAGATCGCGATCGCGCCGCCACTACCGCCGCCAAATCCTCCCATAAACGGCGGCGGCATCGTTTTGACGTACGCCATGTCCGTAACAGGCATATTGGAAATCGTTTGCAGGTCAACCGGCATTTCATCCAAATAAACTTGCGGAGTGCCACCGCGCCATTGCAGCGAAGGTGTTGGACTCATCGGATTGCTGATCTGCAATCCGGCTACGCGTCCTTGCAGGTATTGCAAAATATTCATGGACGATGCCGCCGTCACGTCGTTGACCAGGTCAAATCCCGTTCCCTGACCACCGCTGAACATTCCAGACGTGTATTTTTGGTCCATCACTTCCAGCGGACTTTTTGCTCTCGTTTTAACCGCTACTGCTTCGAGGTTTGTTTTTCTGATCAGCTCTTGCAGTTTGGCTTCTTCCGCCATGAGATAATTCAAAAACGCATTGCCCGTCGTATCCGAATTTTTCAAATATTCCAAACTCATCGGATCGGGCATGATTTTCAAAGGCGGCGCCAACCGGTTGTTCATAAAGCGGATGGAAAGTCGATCCGCCAAGTTTTTCTTTTGGGCAAATTGATAGCCGACACTTAAGGAATCAAAGAAAACAGCACGCGGATCGTTGAACGTTCCGTCTGGCTTGATCGGCATCATAAAGGTTTGCATTCCGCCCGCGCTACTGTCCGTAGGGTTCTTTTTGGAAATGGGTTTGGCCAATATCAGCAAGTCGCCCGCAGTTCTCAATTGATCCGCCGTTGCGCCGAACACTTTTCCCGACAATGTAATATAGCTCGTATCTGCCGGATATTGGATGGTAGGATATTGGGCTTTCGTGATTTTGTCCCAATCATATTTGCGCCAACCGTGCGTCAACATGACCAAGTCCAGATTGTTTTTGACTTCGTCGGTCGTATCCGAAAAATAATAACCGGGATGGTAAACCATTCCGTGCAGATCGCCCGTCACGAGAAAATGCGCCAATATATTGTCCGTGCTGTCTTTTCCCAAAGAACCGTCCGTCACCGACAACGACATATTGGAAATATTGCCCTGCGGCATACGCAATACGACTTCGTTGTTGGCACGTTTGGCAAGCCCGACTTTGATAAAACCAAATTCTGGTTCCAAAGTCGCGTCCTGAATATTGGAAATGAAACAGATTCTTTCGGAAAGCGGTTTCCAGTTTTTGTCAAAAACGGTCACTTGCATGATTCCCGCCGGAAAACTGCTCACGTCAATATTGCCGCCGATCATCGGTTTGTCTTCCAGATTGATATTGGCAAGATAAACGGGCTGCTGCTGGATCGTCCCCAATATGTGCAGCTGTTTCTGCTCTTCGGGCACGTCGGCAGATCGCGTTATCTGAAAAGCTTCTTTGCCGCTCGTTCCTTTCATCTGCAATACCACACCCGCATTTTGTACGGCGGGCAACGGCTGCGTCAGTTCCGTATCGCCGACTTTGCATTTGGCGGTGTACGTTTCTTTCGCATCCGGAAAAAGGTTAAAATGCCCCATTCCGTCGTGCGTGGATTTGATGTCCGTGACTTTCTGGTTTTTGCTGTCGTAGATCGCGCCCACAACTTTTAGCGGCACGCCATATTGGTCATTTGCCTTGAACGCAACATTCATATTGACGCCTGCGACAAGGTTACCACCTTCGGGGAAAAAGTTGATGACAGGTTTGACGGCAGGAACGGTTTTGACCGTACTGCGAACCGCTCTTTTGGCGATGCGGATATCTTTGTCAAAGAAAAAAGTAGAATCAAAATTTTTCATCCAGACCGTGTAGCCGCGCATGTGCACCGCGTTGCCGGCAATGGAATCGGGAATCGCAAACTGACCGCCGCCGCCGCCCAATACAACGGGATACACCAAGTGCGCCAATACTTTGCCGCTGACATCACTGAAATCGACGTACAGGTTTTTACTGATATTGGTCGGCGCAATGCCCGCCATTACGTAACCTTTGAACCAGATGGTATCGCCGGGCGTGTACACAGGTTTGTCCAGATGAAAATAAACGCGTTCGGGTTGGTATTTCGTACTGTAATTGTACAATACGCTGTCGATCCGCATCTGCGCCCTTCCCATAGAAAACGCCCCTACAGCGAGGAGCGTCACAAATACTTTTTTACCTATTGGATGCATTCTTGTTGACATTTCGGTATAAATCTTCATTATGGCCTTCAATTAGTCTAAATTTTTTTTCTAGTTATAAATGTAGGGGAAAGCAACTGTTATTTCTGTTAAATTATGAAAAATTTAATACATTAAAACGGATCGGGGCCGTCCATGTCAAAATTTCCGTCGTTCATTTTACTGCCCTGAATGAAAAAATGCGCACCGTCTCCACCCGCGCCAGCACCGCCACCGCCATTGTTGTTTTGCGGCGCCATCGGTTTCCAGTTGCCGCCGCCAAAATTATCGTCCTCCATTTCCTCGAATTTCTGGATGTCCAGACGTGCACGCAGCTTAACCGTATCCAAAGAACCGTTACGGTGTTTGGCAATACGGATATGCGTTTCGCCATGCGTACTTTCGCCCATTTCGTTGGTACCGATTTCGTAGTATTCGGGACGGTAGATGAACATAACCATGTCGGCATCCTGCTCGATCGCACCCGATTCACGCAAGTCACTCAACTGGGGCATTTTACTTTCTTTACGGGTTTCGACGGCACGGCTCAACTGGCTCAGCGCGATGATCGGAATCATCAACTCTTTTGCCAATACTTTCAAGTTACGCGAAATCGTACTGATTTCCTGTTCTCGGTTGGTATTGCGTTCGCCGCTACCACTCATCAACTGCAAATAGTCAATGATAATCAAACCAACATTATGTTTGTTCACCAGACGACGCGCCTTGGCGCGGAATTCAAATATATTCAATGCAGCAGTGTCGTCGATATAAATCGGCGCTGTTTCCAGCCGTTTGACTCCCCGCAAGTTCAGTTGTTGGTATTCGAAATCTTCCAGTTTACCGCGCGCGATTTTTTCCAGGGCGATTTCGCTCTCCGCCGAAAGGATACGTTGCACCAACTGTGCGGAACTCATTTCCAAAGAGAAAAACGCAACAGGTGTCGGTTTGCGCGGGTTCAGCGCCGCATTACGGATCAGGTTCAACGCAAATGCGGTTTTACCCACGGCGGGACGCGCCGCCAATATAATCAAATCCGAAGGCTGCCAACCGTAAGTCAGTTTGTCCAACGTTTCGAATCCACTTGGAACACCCGAAATATCGTCCGTCTGGAAACGCATTTTGTCAATACGGGTAATGGCTTTTGCCAATGCGTCACCGATCTCGTCGTAGTTCTTTTTCAGGTAATTGTTGGTGATGTTGAACATTTTGGATTCCGCATCGTCCAACAAGTCAAAAACATCCGTGCTGTCCTCATAAGCATCCTTGATGATTTCACCACTGATACGGATCAGCTCGCGTTGGATGAATTTCTGGAGAATGATTTGCGCGTGCGTGATGATATTGGCAGTGGACGTGACGACATTGGTCAGTTTGGAGACATAGTATGCCCCTCCTACTTCTTCGAGCTCGCCTTTTGACTTCAGTTCCTCCACAACAGTCAACATGTCTATGGGCAGGCTTTTCTGCGCCAGATCCTGAAAACACTTGAATATTTTCTGGTGTGCATCCACGTAGAAACACTCCGCCTGTATCACTTCGATCACGTTGTCAAAAGCACCTTTTTCCAGCATTACCGCGCCCAATACCGCCTCTTCCAGATCTTTGGCCTGAGGTGGGACTTTCCCGAAAATCATAGGGCTCAAGTCTATAGAAGGTTTCCTTCTAAAGGTCTTTTTGTCCTTGTTTATATTTGAAAAATTATCCATTTATATACTTCCTTTTTAGCTAGGGCTTTTTTTCCACATGTGGAGCAAGAGAGCGAAAGTAAGCACTTAGATTTTCAGAAAAAATTTTGATTTAATCAAATTTATTCCACTACCAATACACAGGTTATCCACAGCCAATACGAGCTTGTCCACCGATTATTTTGACTTATCCCCTAAAAATAAAAGTTTTGCGCTTTTTACACCGTTTTTTCCACCTGCTTCTGTGCAGAAATTATTTGACAAAATAAGGCTCTTGTATCTGAAAAAATAGTTATAGCAGAAGAAAAAAAATCCGCAACGAGGAGTATTTTCAAATACGCACGTAATACTTATGCGACCTTTTTGTAGTAATATTATTACAAGTAACAATCCTCTAAAGATAGTCTCTATCTTTGATAGCGCATACACTAAGTTCTGGTTTCTAAATGGTTAACAACACATCTCACTCATGTTTTGTGTAACTAATGTTTTGCGTAACTAAACTTTTGTATTCGATTAAAAATTTTAGGTACTATCTGTCTATTCGCTATTAAAAAACTATAAGCAATTTTAGGTACTATCTGTCTATTCGCTATTATAAAAACAGGAACTATTTTAATTGAATGGCCGTAAAAAGAGCACTCAGAGAAAATATCTTGCAGAAGCTTGTATTTATATTGTTTCTGAATATTTTATTCGGAAACAAAGAAATATTGGCACAAGAAGGATTAAGATATGTCATCAATAACTATACTTCCGAAAATGGTCTCCCCCAAAATACGGTTAAGGAAATTTTATTTGACAACTCCGGCTTTTGCTGGCTGGCTACAGAAGCTGGCATTGCCCGATTCGACAACAGATCTTTTACTGTATATGGACATGACAATATAAAAGGCTTGAAAAGCGAAAGGATCGTTACAATGAAGAGGACGATATCGGGCGAAATATTTGCACAAAATGCAGATGGCCAAAATATAGCGGTGTTACAGGAAAGCAATAATGCACCCATACCGAAATTGTATGGCAACAGTAAAAACAGTCCTTATTACAACCCTTCCGTTGGCTATCTGACAACCAATGCCACTGTTGATACAGGTTCTGTATTGAATACCGGGGTTCTCAAAAAAGAACCCTATCCAATGATGCGAAACCTCACGTCTCTTGTCAACGGAGACCTGTACCGGGAGTATTGCGGATCTTTGTTCTACATTCACGAAAAACATATCCGGAAAGTACACGACTACGGGCTTGTTCCGAAAAATACGGCACCGCTAGGTGACAGCAGCTTTATAGAACTCTGGCCTGACAACCATGTGGTCGTATGGCAAAAAGGCAAGCAATTGTTGGAGCGTATTTTGCCTGATGACAATGCTACTAATACACAAAGCGGTAAGCCCTCGTCTGCCAATAGCGGGTTGCTATGGTGTCCAACCGGGACTTTCTGGTACCAGGACCATAAACTGTACCGCTTGGCATTGGTGAACAACACATTGCGGTGTACGCTGTTACTAAAAGATCTTCCTTTTGACTTTCCCAACAGTATCTATTACCAGCCAGCGTCCAATACATTCTACGTAGGTACCTATACACAAGGGCTTTTCGTCATTACCGTTTCGGATTTCCATTACCCGGATATTCCAAGTTCGGTCCTTCCGAATTTCTATACTTTGGTCAAAGCCTCGAATGACAGGATTGTAACAACTAACTGCGTTATTCCCCATGGGAAAGGAAATGCTTATGCGGTACCATTGGCGAATGTGAACGGTGTTACTTCCTATATAGACTCTAACGATAAAGTGTACTATGAGTCCGAATACACATTGTGCCGCTACGATATTGCGCTTAAGAAGATAGACACGATCATTCCCTTGTTGGACAGTCGGCTGCATTCCATCTTTCCGGCTCCGTCAGGAGGTGGTTATATTGCTTGCACGGGACAGACGATCATTTTCTTCTCCACTGAAGGGAAAATCATCTGGAAAAAAGAATTGTCCGAAGAAAACGCCGCCACAGGATTGTATCCATTGGGCAACAACAACTATTTATTGGGTACGGCGTATGGTCTGAAATGGTACAATCTGGAAAAAAATGAAATTTTCAGAACGATATTGAAACCGTTTAAAATAAGAACAGTACACAATGACTCCGTTCACAACCAAATATGGATCAGCACGGATGGCAGTGGTTCTTTTTTGTACGAGCACAATAAAGTATATGCGCTTCCATTGGGTCCTCGAAAAGCGTTCAAGTCCATACATTCCTTTATTCCTGACGGAAAAGGGTTTCTGTGGCTGCCTACCAACAATGGCCTGTTCCGTGTAGACCAACAACAATTGGCAGACTATGCTAAACATGCAACCAACAGCGTATATTTCTATATGCTCAACAAAAAGAATGGTTTGCGTACCAATGAGTTCAATGGCGGCGGTAAACCATCCTATCAATGGTTAAGCGATAGTACATTGGTACTTCCCTCTATTGACGGGATGGTGGAATTTCAACCTAACCATTTGGTGGTCAACTATCCAGACAAACCCATTTTTGTAGATGAAATCCTATTGGACAAAGACAGTACTCTTGCACCCACCCCAGAAAATAAAATACAATTAAGACCCAACTTCAAAACGCTGGAAATCGGTGTCTCCTGCCCTTATTTTGGAAACATAGAAAACCTGCAATTGGAATATTCCATCCAGGATTCCCACGATGGGCAATGGAACCCCGTTCCCCGAAATGGTCAAATATTGATCAATACTTTACCTAGTGGCAACTATCGAGTCGTGGTAAGAAAAGTGGGCGGAGGCCATCTGGCAAACGCCAGCCTGGAACTACAACTGGAAGTGTTGCCGCCTTTTTATAGTAGATGGTGGTTTAGGATAATGGCCATTTTTTTTGTTCTGCTATCTTTTGGGGTCATGTTGCAGCTCCGCACCCGAAAACTGCAAAAAGATCGTCAACGCATCGAAGCCCTTGTAAAAGTCCGCACGGCAGAACTCAACAAGACCATTAAGATGCTCGAACAGTCCAAGAATTCCTTGAAAAAGTCGGAAATATCTTTGAACAAAAGCAACATACTGAAAGATCAGATTATCACAATGGTTTTGCATGACCTGCGTTCACCGATTTCTTTTCTGGGTACGATCAGCCGTTATCTGACCACTCATTTCAAGGAAATGACCTCAGATGAGGTAACTAATATGCTTAAGGACCTGAACACGTCCATAGGTTCTATGAAAAATTTCATGGAACAATTCTTTTCGTGGGCAACCAGCCAAAGGGAAAATTTTCAGGTCAAGAAAAGCAGTTTCCCCATACAGGAAATCTTTGACGAAATAGTGTCGCTCTACCAGGAACCGGCGGCCTACAACAATAATACACTGATTGCGGAGTCAACCCATATCATCTGTTTCACCGATAGGTCAATACTGTCCATGGTGCTGCGAAACATATTGGACAATGCCAATAAAAACATGAAGAACGGTACAATCAGGATCACAGCACAAAAGCATCTGAGCCAAACCGATATTCTTATTGCGGATACTGGCAAGGGGATGACAAAAGACAAGATAGACCGGTTTATCAAGGCGAGCCAGGCTACAGGGGACTTAGGAATCGGAAGTATGATTATTCTAAGTATGCTGCAGAAACTGAACGGAGCACTTGATATCCGGTCAGATCCGGAGAGAGGAACGGTGTTCACCATCAGCATACCGGAAAAAGAGAACGTTTAGGATTTTTTTAAACTTTTTAAATATTGACATTATAATAAATATGTTACACGTATTAATAGCAGACGATCATTTAGCCGTTCGTATTGGCATGATGGTATTAGTCAAAGAAGTATTGGGTGTCAGCTGCAAAATAGACATGGCCGCAGAAGGAACCGAATTGTTTAAGCATTTAAAAGCGACCAGATACGACATTTTGATCACGGATCTCAATATGCCGGACCTGAACTCTACAAGTTTCATCAAGCAGATCATTTCTATTCAACCGGAAATAAGGATACTTGTCGTATCGGTCAATCCCAGCAATGCCTTTGCCAAATACTGTATACGGGCCGGTGCTTTTGGATATATCCAGAAAGGTACGGACGACAATGAAATAAGGAACGCCATACAGAATTTAGCTATAGGCAAAAAGTACATCCCAGAAAGCCAGGTCAATACTTTTATGGCGGGCGAGCACTACAACAATCCTTTTGATACGCTTTCCGCGCGAGAACAGGAAGTAATGTTTCTGCTCTTAAAAGGCAATGGCCTGCTTGAAATCAGCAACATATTGGATATTGCGATAACCACCGCCAGTACTTATAAGCGGCGGATATTTGAAAAACTCAATGTCGCCAATACAATAGAGCTAAAGTTCTTATCAGAACAGCAACAACCATCAACAGAAAAATAATTTTCTACGCTTTTATAGACCTGGCCATATCCATATTTGCAGGCGAGTTCATGCTTATAATACTATTGCTACATGTATTTTCATTGTATTCTTAGGCGAGTGAAACCGGGAAACGTAATTTTTATCTAAACGACTACACAATACATTAACTGTTTTTTGCCTTTTTGATTGTTTGATGAACATAGTTCAAGCATCACAGCATCTATCTATTGATGTTTTGAAAAAATATTCACAAGAGAATTAATTCAGTTTCTGAATTTTAGAGAATTACAAATAAATAGTGCAATGGCCCTATCTGGCTTTTGGGTATTCGTAGTATTTCCCGTCAGGAAAAAGCAGGGGGATTAAATACAACATGTGCAAATATTCAGTTCATGATTAAGTAGTAAATAATTGAATAAATAAAGTTGTCTTTCAGGGATTGTTGCACATATGGTACGAAACCGTTGCAATGCATGAAAAGATGCCTGTAAAAATTTAAAATAGAGATAGCTAACTAAGCCTTTTGTTTCTACAGGAGGCTTTTATTGTTCATGTAATTACAGTTTGTAACAATAATACTACACCAAAATAGTATTATTGTTATACACTGGCTTCTTAATAAGAACGACCTTTGAAAAACATATTCTCACTCTGTCTTAATCGATGATCGTTAGTCAATTAAGAATCAGTGCCCGAACATTAAAAAACATTTCATCTGTATTGTACTTATTCTCACTTATGTAACAACAGAAAAGAGCAGTTCCCTCATTAATAATAAATTATCTATAAACATTATTAAAACAACGACAAATATGAAACAAATCTACACACTCATTGTTGCAATGTTATTTTCCTGCACGGGAGTCTTTGCGCAAGCCTTTATTACCACATGGGATACCCGGCTCACAAGTTCTACAGGAGCCGCCAGCGCTACTAACGCAACAATTGTTTTTGGATCTCAGGGCACAAACTATACCATCATCTATTCGGAAGTGGGTGGTAGTGGACATTCAGGAACCTTAACCGGACAGGGTAATTATCCTTCAGTTACCTTTCCCGAGCCTGGTGTGTACACAGTAAAAATGAGCGGCCTCACAGGTTATACCAGCTCTTATTTGTCCGCACCTTATTATTATAATAAAGGGCTTCTGGCCATACAGCAATGGGGAACAACCCACTGGACCAATCTTACCTCGGGCTTCTACAATGCTTCCGCGATGGACGTAACAGCCACCGACATACCAGACCTAAGCGGTGTTACTAGTTTGAAAAGTCTTTTTTTTGGGGATAATGCTTTAACCAATGCCAATGGTTCTATTTCTGGTTGGAACACCAGTACTATTACCGATATGAGTTTTCTTTTCAGGGAAGCTTCCGTTTTTAACCAACCTTTGAATAGTTGGAATGTAAGTAATGTTACCAATATGTCACAGATATTTGTTCGAGCTTATGCCTTCAACCAGCCTTTGAATAGTTGGATTACCAGCAACGTTACAGACCTGAGTTACGCGTTTTTTGAGGCGAATGCTTTTAACCAGCCATTAAACAGTTGGAACGTTGGGAATGTAATGACGATGAATCATACGTTTTATGATGCCGAGGCCTTCAACCAACCGTTGAGTAGTTGGAATGTAAGCAAGGTAACTGATATGGGAGGCATGTTCCATTATGCTTATGCCTTTAACCAGGCACTGAACAGTTGGAACGTAAGTGCGGTTACTACAATGGCAAATATGTTTCAATCTGCCACGGCGTTTAATCAACCATTGGATACCTGGAATGTAAGTAACGTTAAGGATATGAGTTATATGTTTAGTTCTGCGTCCGCGTTCAACCAAACACTTGGGAATTGGAATCTAACAAAGGTCACCAATCTTGCAAATATGCTCGACAACAGCGGGTTGGACTGCCCGCATTACAGTTCGACGCTGCAGGGCTGGACCAGGAATGCCAATACGCCGAACAACCTGACGTTGGGGGCTACATCGCTCCAATATGGTACTTCCACCGTGAAAGCCCACAATACGCTTGCCGGCACCAAGGGCTGGACGATCAACGATGCGCTCGGCTCATGTTCCGGAGCGGATGCGATTATCGGTACCGTGTGGGACGATGCAAACGGAGATGGCATACAACAAGCGGGAGAAAACGGCACCGATGCAGCGTCTGGTTGGATGTACCTGGTCGATTTATCGGGTAACATCGTAGATTCATCGGCTGTTTCAAGCACGGGCAGCTATGCATTCTACAAATATACGTCAGGCAACGACTACTACGTTATTATAGACAACACCGCACGTGCTATTGGTTCTACACTTTCAACGTCCACATTGAACAGCAACTGGGCAAACGTAAGTTTTAACAACGGAACTGCCACTCCTCTTTCATCAGGCGTTAACGTCGTTACCGGTCCCGCCAGCCTTGCCACCACAACAGCCAACATAGGGGTAGACCAGATGCCTACCGCAACAGACGTAAATAAGCAAATTCCCTCTCCGCAGATGTTCAACCTGACGGATGTGAATGGCTACCGTGGCATCAGCTCCAGCGACGACAAAGCTGCCCCGCTTGCCGGTACCGACCCTGAAGACGGAAACCTCGGCACGGGGAATTCCTTCACCATCCAGAGCATTGTATCGTCAACCCTGTTGTACTACAACGGTGCACAGTTGACTCCTGGGAGCACGATTACCAACTACAACCCTTCTTTATTGAAAATGTACGGCAGCAACAGTTCGTACGGCGTATCCTTTACCTACACGGCAACAGACGCGGTGGGAGTACCTTCGCCAACAGCAGCGACCTATTCTCTAACCTCCCCGTATGTACTTCCTGTGCAATATGCATCACCTTTAGCTGCATCTTTGGTAACAGATGGCGTACAGCTGGATTGGGCAACAGGTTCGGAAACGAACAATAAGGGCTTTAATGTACAGCGCAGTTCAGACAGCCGCACATTTACCACGTTGGGCTTCGTGAACTCCAAGGTGATGAACGGAACGGGCAGTGGGACGCATTATTCTTTCACGGACAAAACTGTAACTTCCGGAACCTATTATTACCGCCTGGCGCAGATGGACCAGGACGGAAAGACAACGCCGTCAGACATAGTGCGCATTTATGTTTCCGGTAAGGGCAGGCTGGCATTAAGTATCTACCCCAACCCTGCCAGTGGGACTGCTACTGTTGCAGGTTTGCAGATAGGTAGTGTTGTGTCCGTCATCAGCATGGATGGACGAGTAGTGAAAGCCTTTACAGCAACGTCAACGACACAGCAGGTGAACCTGAGCGGACTAGCTGCTGGGATATATATTGTAAAAACAACAGCCAATGGTGCAACGGTAAATGCCACGTTTATGGTTAAATAACAGACTGTCTTGTACTGGAAATATTTAGATACACGGGAGGATATTTCTCACTCCATTCGACAGGACGCTTTTGGGTATTGAAAAGCAGTTAAAGTTCCTTCGTCGTTTTGTATCGGATATGCGTGAGAAATATCCTTCCATAAAAACAGAAAAGCTAAAAACTTGAATAAGTGGAGATCGACCATCGTAACCATTGAAAGCCCCTTGTCTCCGCAAGGGGCTTTCAATGGTTATTTTTATCCTGTTTATACCACAACAACTGTGTAATATGGGGGAAGTCCAGTCATCATATTCCAATAACAAAGTCCCTCACTTAGAAAAGCAGGGACTATCACTTCTAAATCTTTAATAAAAAGATATTATTACAAAGCAACTAAAAATTAAACAAACCATATTGTAGTAATATTACGACAAACAATCTTTACTGAAACAGTCCGGAACAATTGGTTTATCGGACTGTTTTGTTATTTGTAATAAAAAAACTACACAGGCCTTAAAAAGAAAAGAATAATATTTGCACTGTTGGTACAGTTGCTACTTTGTGAAGTATCTAACCTGTAATTACATTGATCGACATCTAACACCTATTATATTAATATTAAAAAACGCAATCTATGTCCAAATTTGATTTTAAAGGCAAAGTCGTCCTCATTGCAGGCGGCGGTAAAAACCTGGGAGGTTTGTTAAGTACCATGGACGCGCCTTTCTTTCATGGCCAGGAAGGTCCTGATGCTGTTGCATACCACAAATCTGCTGCGGCATTGGGCTGATTGACCAATATCAAAGAGATTGCACCGCTTGTTGAATTTTTGGTTACAGATGGTTGGTGGATCACTGGGCAAACCATATTTGCCAAGGGTGGAGATACAACACGATAGAGCATCTGTTTTTTAAAATATTTTGTACTGAATTGAGTTCCGTTGCAACCTATGACTAACATTAAGTTTTTATAGATAGAAATAGCTAGCTATAACTCCCTGTTTCCACAGGGAGTTTTTTTATTCAAATATGGCAATAGCATTGTAAAGCGTGAAGAAAAGCTATAGCGAGGATATGGATTGCGTTTTTCCATAAATAGTTCCCTTGTATTTTGGAAAATATCGGCGAAACCATTACTTTTGCGCCCTATTCAGTGAAAAATGGTCTGGTAGCTCAGCTGGATAGAGCAACAGCCTTCTAAGCTGTGGGTCATTGGTTCGAATCCAATCCAGATCACCTATTGGGACAAGTCAGAAAATAACTGATTTGTCCCATTTTTATTTATACGTAACCTATTGTTAATCAGGTTGATATACAGGATAAATCCGTTCCTTCGAGTGGTTTATCCACATCATTACTTTGCATGTTAAAAAAAGCGGATATCGCAATAGTTGACATGGCCGTTCATTCCAGCGTCTATGAAGGAATTATGGGAACTACAGTAAAACGATTTCTACATACCAATATAGAAACACTTGAACATATCTTAAAAACGTCAAAAGATACTTTCAGAACCAAAATGGTGATTATTGTGACGGTGTATATTCGCAGGACGGCGATATATCTAAACTCAAAGAGATTTTGGATGTAACTCATAAATATGGCGCGGTATTACTAGTAGACGATCTCACGGTATTGGTGTTATTGGTGAATAACCTTGATATTGTTGAAAAAGGACGATCTGATTATATAGTCGTCCTTTTTGTTTTTATAAAATCAAATCTTAAGATTATTAAATTCCCTTTTCTTAAATCTTATAATTACTTTGATTTGCGTATTGGTTCTGTTCAATGTTCAGGATTCTTTAATCTCCCATAAATATTAACACCATCTTAATTTATAAAAACTTAATGCTAGGGTAATAGTAAAACCTTCAATTTTGCATTGGTTAGTTGTATTACAATGGACTATAAACAAGCGTCAGATATTTTCTTATGGCAAAATTGCCAAAAAGATGACCTCCGGGCTTACCGTGAGTTATTCCATAGGTATGCCCCTAAGTTATATAAGCAATCTATGGGCTATATTAAAGATAGCATGATTGCCGAAGAATTGGTCATGGATCTCTTGTTTAAACTTTGGCAAAAACGTCATGAGCCAATTATGAAAGGGGCTGTTGCACCATATCTTTATCGCTCTATGCGCAACCAGGTATTGAAACATCTCCGTAAAGCAATCCCCGAAATGTGTCACATTGAAGACCAGCCTGAGGGGCTGTTTGTAGAACAGCAGGAGGCTGATTACCGGATTCGGACCCTGGACTGTGAACGAATCTATGAAACCAGCCTCAAATCACTTAGTCCACAGCGTCTAGAGGTATTCCGTTTAAGTCGTGAAGAAAACCTATCCTATGCCGAAATTGCCATCAAAATGAATCTATCGGTAAAGACCGTCGAAAATTATATTTCTTCCGCGCTCAAAACGCTTCGCCAACATCACGTCTCGGGACTTACTCATCCCATGTGTTTGTTGCTTGGACTATTGTTTTTTTAAATAGTTCCCTGTCTTCTCCATATAAGCCGCGGTCATTACTTCCGAGCTACCCCTATCATCAATCAGGAAAATTTATTGCACTTAATAATGGTGTTTTATAGCTGTTTAAAAAAAGTATCATTTTTTTTGATTTGTGTAGGGGGTGCTCCCTCTGTTTTGGGATGATATATATAGAAGGATTTTAAAAATATGAATGAAATACGAAGACAGCTGCTGAATAAATACTTGGATAGTAACTGTACTCCTGATGAACTTCAAGTGATAAAAGCGGTTCTGCAAGAAGAAGGAACGGAAGACCTCTTGCATGAATTGATGGAGGAAAGGGCCAGTACTTATGAGGCAGTACAAACTGACAATGAGTTGTGCAGTAAGATAAGCAGCTGGGAAACGTTGGTGATTCAACGCATTGTTGACTCATCAAAGAACAGGGAAAAAGAAATTCCTTCTACCCTTTCCAATAAACGATTTGACCTATTTCGTTATGCCGCAATATGGGCCGGTATCTTATTATTTTCTTCACTTGCAGTATGGCAATTTAAAAAAGCTGTGCTACCGCAAGTAACCGCCTTTGCCTATATTGAAAGCGTAAACCACCAGATTTATCCGGTGAAATATCTATTACCCGATAGCTCTATCGTGTATCTCGGCAAAGACGGAAAGATCCGTTATCCTGAAAAATTTACTGGTAGCAACCGGGAGGTCAGCTTATGGGGCGAAGCATTCTTTGAAGTTACACCGAACCGGAACAAGCCTTTTGTCGTCCAGACCCGTCATATGCAAACCCGAGTACTGGGTACCTCGTTCAAAATAGAAGCTTACGAAAATTGTCCGTTGGTAGTCAGTGTTGCTACGGGAAAAGTCGGTGTTAGTGCTGCGACAGATGGGCTGTCCAGGGAGCTGGCTATGTTGACACCGGGACGTAAACTGACCTATAACGATGTTTCCGGCTCACAGAGGGAAGCAGATACCGATATCAATAGTTTAAAGCAATGGGCGTCAGGCGATTTGGTGTTTGATGAACAACCTTTGCGACTGGTCATGCTGGAACTGCAAAAAAGATATGGCATTTCTGCGCGTTTCAACAGGACCGAATTGGCGGACTATAAAATAAGTGGGTCCTTCGACAAAAACGAAAATATCAGCAGTATACTCACGATGCTGGGTGTTATTAGTAATTTCCGTTACGAGCTTAAGGACGGCACTGTTGACATTTCCCGATAAAAAACCATTTAAAAACGAGATTAGAATGACAACCACAGACAGTTCCTAAATCCATAAAAAAAGCATCCTGCTTGACATCAGGATGCTCTAAGAATGCATAAGCCGCCCCAGTTGACAGACCAGCCGGCTTTACAGAAAGAATCCCCACCGGTAAGCCGGTACGGGAACTACAGATTATTTAATTAACAACCCATAGTCATTTACAAATTTATGCAAAAAAAAGTACAACTATATCCCATAAAGTGGATTAGTAACAAAATAGAATGCATCACCTCATGGCATAAGCCATTTTTAATCATCCTGGCTTTATTATTCAGCATACAGGCCTTTAGTCAGGGCGGTCTCTCCAAAAAGATTGCGCTTTCAATCCGCGAGGTATCCCCAAAGACAGCATTGGAAGAAATACAACGGAAAAGCGGCAGCCGTATCCTCTTCGGTGAAAACATCAATCAGTACAGTGGGAATAAAGTAAGCATCAGCAATACCGCTATCAGCGTAAAAGAAGCCCTAAGTATAGCTTTAAAAAACACGGATCTTACTTACCAACAGGCTGGAAACAGTATCCTCGTTAAATTAAAAACAGCAGGTTCCAAAGCACAAGAGCCTTCTGAAAAGCAACAATCTGTCGAACAGTTAAAAAATGAAATAAAGGGCCTGGTCCAGGATGAAAGCGGACAACCACTAACCGGAGTGTCCATTATGCTAAAAAATCAAAAAGCTGGTTTTTCAAGGGCCACTCAATCGGATTCTTCAGGTACTTTCCGGTTCTTCAATATCCCTGCTGGCGGTTCTTATATCCTTACGGCTTCCTATATAGGTTTTGAAACGCAGTCTTTGACCGATTATACTGTTAATCCGACTTCCAACAGCTCCATAACCATCAAATTAAAGTCATCCACCCAAACATTGGATCAGGTAGTGGTGGTAGGATACGGAACACAGAAACGAGAGAACCTGACTAACTCAGTTTCTACAATTTCCGGACAGGTGTTAGAGAACCGCCCTTTAACGCGTATCAGCCAGGGCTTGCAGGGCATGGTTGCCGGCTTGAATATTACCTCAAACACCGGCGGAGGTAGCCCGGATGCTACACAGAATATTAATATCAGGGGCTATACAGGCCCCGATGCTACAGGAGCTCCGCTAATTATTGTTGATGGAGTGCAAGGTGGCGACATCAATAATATCAACCCCGACGATGTAGAAAGTATCAGCGTACTTAAAGATGCTGCAGCTACCGCAATTTATGGATCAAGTGCTCCTTACGGTGCCATTCTGGTTACCACCAAAAAAGGAAAAAAGAATCAGAAAGCTACCATCACTTATAATAACAGCTTCAACTGGGCACAACCCATTAACCTGCCTACTATGCTGAATTCTTTAAAGTTTTCAGAGCTTTATAACGAAGTGGCAACAAATGCAGGGCTTTCACCGGTATTTACCCAGGAAGTTCTTGACCGGATCAAGGCTTACTATGATGGTGCTACAAAAGATGAAACTGTGGCCAATGCCCAGGGAACAGCCTGGCAAAGCTATGAGGCTGGCAACGCTAATAACGATTGGTTCAAAATTTATTTTAAAGACAATTCGTTCAGCCAGCAACATAATCTGGGCGTAAGTGGTGGATCAGACAAAACTACTTATTATGTAGGGGCTGGTTACAATTTTAAAAATGGCATGTACCGGTTTGGTAATGATAATTTTAAACGTTACAATATAAGAGCCAATGTATCTACCAATATTTCCAGCTGGCTTACGTTTAATTTTCGCAGTTCTTATTCCAAATCGTTATTTGATACCCCTGATCCTTATTCAGGCCGTACCGGTGGCGGTTATGGCGCGTATATGCACCAGATTGCACGTAAGTGGCCTACTGTTTCACTGTTTAATCCTGATGGGAATTATTCTGATCAGAGCGATGTGTTGTTACATCTGGAAGGTGGAAGGGATAAGAAGACAACTGATCAGCCTATGATAACGGGAGAGCTGATATTTACGCCTCTTAAAGATTGGAACATTACTGCCAATTATACTTTTGACGGATCGGTAGCAGAAACGCAGAATTTCCTAAAAACAGTGTACAGTTATCGTCCGGACGGGATTGCGGTTCCGATAGGTAGCACGTCTCCTAATAATTTTAGCCGTAGCAGTGAGCGCAATGAGCACCAGGTTGTCAATCTTTTCACTTCCTACGAAAAGCAAATTAAAAAACATTATTTCAAAGCGCTGGGTGGCTTTACCAGTGAGCTGACCAACTATTCCACTTTCAGCGCCGGCAATAGTAACCTCTATTCGAACGATCTGCCAGCATTGAGTCTTACTTATGGAACGGCTCCTTCCAATTCAGATCAAAGTCGCAGCCTGGCCGTAGCAGGCTATTTCGGACGCTTAAACTACAGTTTCGCCAATAAGTACCTTGTGGAGTTTAATGGGCGTTATGATGCTACCTCCCGTTTTCTTGCAAACAAACGCTGGAAATTTTCTCCTGGTGTTTCAGCAGGTTGGAATGTTGACAGGGAAAAATTCTGGGCCGCATTAAAACCCACGATCAATGCTTTTAAAATAAGGGGGGCTTATGGTTCTTCGCCGGATCAGTTGTTCCTCGGCTCTCCCAGTGTTGCTACATGGTATCCATTTTACCCATCACTTGCAACCGTAAGGCCGACTGCTACGACATGGTTTTTTAACAATATCCAGGAAGCAGCAGTAAGCCAACCTCCGTTGGTAAACACCGACCTTACCTGGGTAACGCAAACCTCTTATGGCATTGCAGCAGATATGGGCTTACTCACAAACAGGTTGAATCTGACTTTTGAGTATTTTGTGCGCGAGGCCAAAGACTTTGCCGGCCCTGCCATGGTACTACCTGCTTTGCTGGGAACAGGTGTGCCTACCATTAACAATGCCGCCATTCAAAACAAAGGATTCGATCTTACTATTGAATGGAGAGACCGTATAGGAACAGATTTTGGGTATAGCTTCCGTGGCGTGCTATCAGACTACAAGGGTAAAGTAACAGATTATAATAACCCAACAAATAACCTTGGAACATTTTATGTAGGCAAACAGTTAGGTGAAATATGGGGTTATATAACGGATGGATATTATACCGATGAAACTGCGAAGAATCCTATTCCAACAAGTTTCTGGAGTGGCCGTTGGACCGCCGGTGATATTAAATACAGGGATTTAGATGGAAATAAAATCATTGATAATGGCGACAATACATTAAGCAAACCAGGGGATAGAACTGTTATTGGGAATAGTACACCCCGTTATCAGTATAGCTTTACCTTAAATGCCGATTATAAGGGATTTGACCTGATGATGTTCTTCCAGGGTATTGGTAAAAGGGATGCCTGGGTTTCATCGAACTATTTTTGGGGATTTGTAGGCAACCAATACCAGAGCTCTCCCTTTACCGTGCATTTGGACAGGTGGTCGCCCGAAACTCCTAATGGCTATTTCCCTAAAGCTTATATGAACAGTGAAAACAACAAGAATACACAAACGCAAACCAAATATCTCCAGGATGCTTCTTACCTGCGCTTCAAAACATTACAACTGGGCTATACTGTTCCAAAATCTATACTTACCAAGTTGGGTATGCAGCGTCTCCGCTTTTTTGCTAATGCGGAAAACCTTGCCACTTTTACCAAATTGCTCAAAACGATGGATCCTGAACTATCCATTAATGATGCAAAAATCTACCCGTTACAACGTACTTATTCTTTAGGCCTGAATGTTACCTTTTAAAACTTTACAAATATGCAACTGAAATATTTATACGCTTCAATTTTACTCATAGCTATTGTTGCTATGGGATGCAGCAAAGACTTTTTAAATCGAGTTCCGGAAACTAATATCAGTGATGGCGAATTTTGGAAGACCGCCAATGATCTAAGACTGTACAGCAACAGTTTTTACAATGCTTTCCCGGAAGAAAGAGGTTTTAGCGGTATTGGTATTTATGGCTGGGATGCTAGTCAGGGAAGTGATAACATGATCCAAATGGACCCTAATACACGCCTAAATGGCGATATAACACCGTCTGGGGCAGAAGGCTGGGCATCTACGGATTGGAGTGCACTTCGAAATGTAAACTATTTATTAGCTAATTATGCTAAAGTCAGCGATTCCTGGGACAACGTTAAGCAGTATGTGGGTGAAGCCTTATTTTTCAGGGCCTGGTTTTATTTTGACAAGCTGCGCAAATTCGGCGATCTGCCCTGGATCAATGAACCGTTGGATTTAAATAGTGCAGAACTTTTTACGCCCCGCGCTTCAAGGAGCATTATTGCCGATTCCATTCTTGCTGACCTTGACAGGGCAGCCGACTATTTACCTGCAAAGGGGAGCGCCGGAGCCGGGCGCTTGTATAAAGAAGTAGCGTTGGCAATGGCTTCCCGGGTATCGCTTTACGAAGGAACCTGGGAAAAATATCATGCAGGAACGGTATTTGGTGTAGCCGGTTCCAATGGTCAGAAATACCTGCAGAAATGTGTAATGGTGTCTGAGTCCGTTATGAGCAACACTGCTATAGGATTAGATAATACCAGCGGTTCGTATGGATATTGGAATCTTTTCAATAAAACTGATTACAGCGCCAGTAAAGAAATTATGTTTTGCAGACAATACAATGCTGCATTAGGTATCGCGCATAACTGGCATCGTTATTCTATTGGCGGAGCTGCAAAGGGCATTACTAAAGATCTTATTGATGATTATCTATGTACCGATGGCAAGCCTATATCTGTAAGCCCGCTTTATCAGGGCGATAACACCTTGTTGTCTGTAGTAACGAATCGCGATCCCCGGCTCAGGCAGTCTCTGTATGTTCCTGATGGCGAACACATCATTACAAACAACCGGGCCAATGGTGCGGCTCCGTTATTGTTTGAAACACCAACATTTGCCGCCTCTCCGACAGAAGCTTCAGCAACGGGTTACCAAGTATATAAAGGACACCAGCCCGACAATAATCAACAGAGTGCAGCAGAAAAAGGCACTACTGCTTTGATACTGTTCCGGTTTGCAGAAGTGTTGCTGAATTATGCCGAGGCCAAAGCAGAGCTGGGACAGTTAAGCCAGATAGACGTGGATAAAACCATTAATCTATTAAGAAGAAGAGTAGGTATGCCAGACCTGGTTATAGCATCTATTACCCCTGATTCCAAATGGATCTTCCCCCAATTAAGTCCTTTGATCAACGAGGTGCGCAGGGAACGCAGAGTAGAGCTGGCTTGTGAAGGTTTTCGCCATGATGATATTTTTCGCTGGGCTGCTGCCGGCATCCTCATAAAAGGCTGGAAGCCTAAAGGTGCAAAACGCGCTCAATGGGATGGCATTGTTGCTGCCACGGTTTTAAACGCTTACCCTGTTGATGCCAATGGGTATATTGAAAAATTTCAAAACTCGTCTGCTGTAGGCGCCACCGGCTATAAGTTTAATACGCAAAGAGATTACCTGTGGCCGATCCCTCTGGCTCAATTGCAGGTACCCAATAATACCCTGACACAAAACCCGGGTTGGGGACAGTAGGCGTTAATGCCCTCTCTAAATTGAAAAACACCCTATATCATTTGTCCGGGCAGAAGAAGTATATGGGGTGTTTTGTTTCTCTCCAAGGTAATATTGAGTATAAATAAAAAAATCGCAGCCTGGCTGTAAAAACAAAAATCAATAAGGATGAAACTATTTGCTGGTCTTTTATGTTGTTTGCTCGCATCAGGCATGCATGCGCAGTCCATCCAGGGATTTGTGTTTGAAGATCATGATAGAAACGGTCTTCATAACGAAAAAGACAAGGCGCTGTCATCAGTCAGCGTATCGGATGGTTATAGCGTTGTTCAAACAAAAAACAACGGAAGTTTTGAAATAACGCCCGATCCTAACGCTCGTTTTCTTTTTGTTACCCTTCCCAGCGGATATAAGGCATTAACTAAATACTATATTCCATTAACAGATACAACACGAAATTGCCTGTTCCCGCTTGCAAAAGATGCAGAACAAGATCCCGATTCATTAAAGTTTATACAAATAACAGATACTGAAACGCCCATTTATGGCCCATGGATAGATAATATCAGGAATTTTTCGCAGTTACAGCGCGCGGCACTGATTGTTCATACAGGCGATATATGCTACGAACCGGGTCTGCGTTTTCATGCAGCCCAGGTAAATGCAGAACTTTTGGGAAGGCCTATTTATTATTGCGTGGGAAACCATGATTTGGTAAAAGGCGAATACGGGGAAAAGCTTTTTGAAGAACTCTTTGGCCCTGCCTATTATTCATTCGAGGCGGGCCCTGCACATTTTGTGGTTACGCCAATGGCTAATGGTGATTTTAAACCTGATTATACAACAGACCAGGTTATTCGCTGGCTCAAAAAGGATCTGGCGTTAAAAGACCCCGGGAAACCATTGATTTTTCTCAACCATAATTTTACAGCAGGCGATGATTTTATTTTGCATGGAGAAAAGGAAGCAATCGATCTGAAAGCTTATAATTTAAAAGCCTGGTTATTTGGTCACCGGCATAATAATTATATTGCTCAAAAAGATGGTGTGTATGTGGTAAACACCGGGGCACCCAATAAAGGCGGTATAGATAATTCGGCCGGCCAGTTCCTTGTTTTGGATATTGATAAAAAAGGTGTCAAACAAATTAAGCCAGTGTACACAGGCCTGCATAGCTATATAGAGATGCTGGAATCGGCAGTAGATAAAGCAACTGGTTTAGATAGCCATTTTCCCGTAGATGTGGTCGTTTACGAAACTGAACGCACAATACAAAAGGTATCAGCTGATCTGTATGATAAAGAGGGTAACCGCATGGTATCATCGAACTTATTACCTATAGGAGATTGGCACTGGCAGCAAAAAATGCCTGTTAATACAAAAGGAAAGGCAGCTGCTGAACTATGGATTACGGTCATTTATACAAACGGGCAATATGATATTCGTAAGCAAAAGCTTAATGATCTGCCAGATGTAAAAACAGCTCCATTGAAAATAGTATGGCGCAAAACTATCGATGGCAGCATATGGAAAACAAGCCCGCTCGTAATTGATAACAGGGTATATATTGGTACCATGACAGATGGTTCGAAACCACAGTATTTCCTGGTGGCTTTGAATAAAGCAAATGGAAAAGAGATTTGGAAAGTACCGACCTCAAATTCGGTTAAACAGGCATTGCAATACAGGGATGGTATCTTATTAGCTACAGATGTGGCGGGAAAGGTTTATGCGTTAGATGCTACCAATGGAAAAATAAAATGGACCAAAGCCATTACTTCTTTCGGGTCGTCGCCGTTTGTATCTGGCCCTGCGCTTTCGGGTGACACTTATTACACCGGGCTGGGGAGAAATATGCAGGCATTAGATGTCAAGACGGGCGAAGTTCGTTGGAAATCGACGACTTCTTCACGCGGTGGTGCAACAGCGGCAGCTTTTTATATTTCAAAAGATCTATTGTTTGCCGGTGTTAATTGGGATGCGCTGTACGCTTATGATAAAGAAACTGGGGTATTGCGCTGGAAAAGGGATGACGAAGGCCTGCGTTTTCGAAGTGGCGGAGTTACCGTGGTTGAAGATACCGTTTATGTGGCTGGATTAAACAGCTTGTTTAAACTGGATGCAAAAACAGGGAAAACTTTTGTTCAAAATACAAGTAGCGCTAATGATTTCAGGGTGATGGCCAATCCCCTTGTTAGCAAAGATCTCGTGGTGATGCCCACTGCAACAGATGGTGTAAAAGCCTTTGACCGGACAACACTTGAAGAAAGATGGCACTTTCAAACAGAGGAAGCCATTATATATACGGCTCCTTATGCCACTCCCGACAGGCATAAAAAAATTGCTACAGTCGAATCATCTGTTATAGCGTTTCAGGACAAACTGCTTTTCGGTGCCTCAGACGGTTATTTTTATGTGCTGGATCGAACCGGCAAGTTGCTTCAAAAGATCAACTTGGGAGTTCCTGTCCTGGCTGAACCAACCATTGATGGCAACCGGGTTTACGTTGCTGATTTTTCAGGCACCGTATCCTGTTTTCAAATTCAATCAAGAAAGTATTATTAACGAAGCTAATATCAAAAATAAATGAAACGACTTCTTTTCTGTCTTCTTTTACTATCGGTTACCGGAAGCTATGCACAGGTTCCGGCAGCTCCTTCTCAATTGAAATTGACCGGCACGCGCAGCTGGATAAAAGCAGAATGGATGGACAGTGAAAAAAACAACGATGGCTTTAATATTTACTGGTCTGTAACAAAAAAAAAGCCAACTACTCCGCTTATGGTATTGCCCGGTGGAAACCGTGTTTGTTACATCAAACCGGTCAAGGCCGAAACCACCTATTATGTGTGGATAGAAAGCTTTGATAAGCGTGGAAAAAGTAAGGCAGCCTGCGATAAAGTAACTACTCAGAAAGCATGGACAATTGGTGCGGATGAAGCCGCCAATTTAGATATTCCCAGCTCAGCTGCAGTTCCGGCGGGTATGCAGTTGTTCTGGCATGATGAGTTCAATGATAGTTTACTTAACAGTAATAAATGGTTTACCACTTATTACTCTACCATTGATTATCGCAGGGGAATACAGCGGGAAGCCCTTTTGAAAAACACGCTTCCTGAAGCCGCCTATACCTTGAATGGACATGCCATTAAATTGTTTGTTAATGATTCGTTACCTAAAGAAGCCTTCCAGAACGGGAAAAAAATATCATCCATCCAAACCTATAACTGGAGCACTGACGAAGATCTTTTAGATAACAGCCTTGGTGGTTACTTTGAAGTCCGTGTAAAAAGAGACTATACCGGCCAGCCACAAGGACTGAATACTGCGTATTGGTTCGATTCTCCAGGCCCTGACCTGAAATATTATTTACAGGAAGGTTCGGAAATTAAGGGAATCAAAGGGATCAGGCCCAAAGGGCAATTGTTTGAGATTGATGTCTTTGAAAACCTGGATGCTCAGTTTGTGATGCATGGCCATGTTGATTCAAATGGCCGGTTTGTACACAACCTGGCAACGGATATTGCCCGAGGCTTCGAACATAGAAACCAGTGGGTAACGCATGGTTTATTATGGACGCCCACCAGTATCAAACATTACATCAACGGTCAACTAATAAAGTCTTACGACAATAAAAATCAAATCTATTCCCCCAACCATTTTATGAACGTCTTTTTGGGAAGCTATGGAAAAGGTGGTTCGGTAAGCATGGAAGTAGATTATATCCGGGGTTATCAATGGCCATTAAAAGAAGGCAATGAATTACCTAATCCTGGCTTTGAATATAGCGATACAAGTTTTATGCCCTGGGAAGGTACAGGTTCCTTGTCTTCCTCTGAAAAAAAAGAAGGTCGCTCCGGCGTAGCGCTGCAACCTGGACAGTACATCGAACAATATGTTTACCTGGATAATGCAGCTACCTATAATTTGCACTTTTGTTACAAGGGAAATAGCACTTTAAAAGCAACTGTTGATAATGTAACGCCAGTGTCGGGGACTCTTCAGGAGATTTTAGAAAATGTACAAACAGGAAATAACAACTTTAAGGAGAATGCTCTCAAATTTAAAACAGCAACAGATCTTAAGGGGCACAAGAAGACGATACGGATAGCATTTGTCAATACCGGTAAGGGCATTGTCTATCTGGATGACGTTACTATAAGGAAAGAGAATATCTCCCAATAACAACAACAATTCTATTATTAATAAAACTTAAAATATGCAAAGACGATCTCAAACATTTTTAATTCTATTGGTTCTGTTGACGGTAGTATCTACCGGAAATGCGATGCCATTATCAGTTAGAGCTGACAGCACTACAATTATTAAAGTGATGACCTACAATACGCACCATTGCAACCCGCCAGGGAAGCCAGGTGTGATTGATGTGGATGCTGTAGCCAATGTAGTTAAAGCACAGAATGCGGATATCGTTGCGTTACAGGAGATTGATGTAAACACAGCTCGTTCAGGAAACATCAACCAGGCAGAACTGTTAGCTTCAAAGACAGGATACAAGTTCTATTTTTTTGCAAAAGCTATGGATTTTGATAGCGGTCAATATGGTGTATTGATCCTTTCAAAGTATTCATTAAAAGATACAGCAACCCATGCTTTACCCAAGGCCGAAGATCCCGGTGGCCGTGGTGAGCCTCGTGTTGTTGCATTAGCAACGGTTGAGTTGCCTGGCGGAAAATCATTTCGCTTTGGATCTACACATCTGGAAGCATACAATAAAACCAGCCGGTTATTGCAAGCAAAAGACATTAACAGCATTGCAAGCAGTACTACCCTGCCCTTTATTATAGCTGGCGATTTTAATGCAAGAGAAAATAGTGATGTGATCAATACCATCGATGAGCATTTTATACGCACCTGTACCAATTGTGCCGGCACATTCGTAGGAAAGAGAGATGAAGGCGCCATAGATTATATTGCTGCAAGCCCAAGGAGCACAATTGAAGTATTATCGCACAGCGTAGTGCCCGACAAGGAAACATCAGATCACATGCCGGTTGTTGTTACATTAAAACTAAAGTAATATGAAATACCGTTCAGAATTTTTTTATAAAGGAAATACCTATGTATTGTTGGCTTTACTGCTGGCAGCTTGTTCCGGAACAAAACATTTGAGCAGGCCGGTCGTAACCTGGGAGGAAAATTTTAACCAATCTTCAGGTTTTGACACAACAAGGTGGTCAAAAATTCCGAGGGGTAAATCCAATTGGGACAGACATATGAGCGATTGGGACAGTTGCTATACTATGAGAGATGGAAAGCTGGTGCTGCGTGGTATTATAAATACCGGTATTGCCAGTGATACTGCCAAATATCTTACGGGAGGCATCTCCACCAAAGGAAAAGTGGGATTTGGATTTGGACGGCTGGAAATACGTGCTAAACTGAACAATGCACAAGGCGCTTGGCCCGCGTTCTGGATGATGGCGCAAAATGTAAAATACCCTAAAGGTGGCGAAATAGATATTATGGAGCATCTCAATTATGACAGTATAGTCTATCAAACCGTTCACTCAACATATACCATCGATCTTAAAATAAAAGATAATCCGAAACATTATGCAACGGCGCGCATCAACCCCGGCGAATTTAATACCTATGCAGTGGAAAAATATAAAGACAGCGTGGTGTTTTATGTAAATGGAAATAGAACATTTGCCTATCCCCGCATCAAAACAGATAAGCCAGACCAGTTTCCATACGCAGATGGTGACCATTATCTTTTGCTGGATATGCAACTGGGAGGAGGTTGGGTAGGAAAAGTGGATCTGGCGCAATTACCGGTTGAAATGGAAATAGACTGGGTAAGGTTTTACAGATTTTAAATAAATAACAACTTATTGTCACCTAATTGAATCTTTTCTGCTTCTTATATAAAAATCAATCAATTCTGAATGAAAGTTCGAACCATCAATTTTATAGATTATTTTTTTCCTTTGGGTAACATTCAATTTTACCTTGAGATGCTGATAATCAATATTAAAACTACACATTTGCGCTAACAGGCTTTTTTAGATCTTCAGGGAAATGGTTTGAAAATTGTAATGTGAAGTTCACCTATTGGGACAAGTCAGAAAATAACTGACTTGTCCCATTTTTTTACCATGTAACGTCTTATAAAACAGCAACATAAGCCTCAATGCATCGTTTACTCTTGTGGTTCGACATTGAAATCCATCAAAAGCAACCGCGGAAACGCTTGCAGGCGGATCAAGTATATTGGATTGATCTTACCGTTTTCATATTTTTTTGTTTTAAAGTAATAATGTTTACAGGATCGGTTTTCTAACTGATCCTGTTTTTTATCCTATATGTCATTAGTTAAAGTGTATTAAAAAATATATCTACCCCATTAAACTATTAGCTACTCTTTTGGTCTAAGCGAACATAGTGTGCTCATTTCTTAGCAAATGAACACTGGCTAACATCAAGTGAAAATATTTTATTAATTTATGCAAAACATCATGTCATCCAAAATCGCACTTTGGATTTGCTTGTAATACTCTTTTGAAATTGTGGATTTTAGGCGACAGTTTGAGATATGAAAGAAAAACACTTTAGGCATAAAATAGCTGTAGTCATCTGTTGGTTTGGTGACTGGCCATGGTATTTTGAGTTTTTTGTACACTCAGTAAGATACAATAAATCAATAGATTTTATTATTATTACCGATTCTCCTATTATTATACCATTACCATCAAATATTAGAATAATAAATCTAAGTTTGAGCGAGATAAAAGTATTAGCTTTTCAAAAATTAGGTTTTGAAGTGGCTATTGAAAATGCATATAAGCTATGTGATTTCAAGCCAGCCTATGGACTTTTTTTTGAAGACCTCCTCACTGGGTATGACTTTTGGGCACATGGTGACTTGGATATAATATTGGGGAATATCCGCCATTTTCTTACTGCGGAATTGTTAGACACGTACGATGTCATTGCATTAAGACACGATTATCTGACAGGATATTTTACGCCATATCGAAATAATACCAAATTAAACAATCTCTTTAAAATAAGTAAACACTATAGAACCGTATTTGCTAATGCTAAGCATTTTTGTTTTGACGAAACTAACTTTTGTTTCAAGCAGTTTTCCAACCAAATACACTACTCACGTGTGACTGGGGATGTACTCAACACAGCGGGGATATATAACACAAGTAATTAAAGAATATATTGGGTCATTAAATCTATCAATAAAATTCTTTAAAAAGTACAAGATGAATGTTTTATTAAAACATTCATCTTCTATATAAATGAATCGTTTTTCATACTATTTCCATCTTTCATCATTATAGAATAGTAACATCAAAAAATGAACTCTAATAATAAATACATAAGATGAATAATAACCAATGCAATACCGTAACCACCGAAGTTTTGGAGAGTAAGAAGTTACTAATCTTTTTCAGTTTGTATATGCTTTTTTGCTATTCATTAACAGGTGTCTTGATATGGTACACACGATCAATGACTTTCTTTTGGCTAGGAGTTGTATTCGGCGTAATGATCCCTTTGCTGGGACAACGTATTTTAAGAAGAGTATTTTTCACACAAAAAACTACTTTTCGATTTTCAGATGGGACTATAAGAGTTTACGTAGAAAAAAATAATGAAATTGTTGACAATAATTGTTACAATTTATCCGATATAGTGGGTTTTAACATTTTTAATGCCTCGTATGAAAAAACTGTAGTATTAACGATTAGATTCAAGGATAAAAGAAAGAAAAAATATTCCTTGTTGTATCAGACATGGGAAAACAGCGAAACCATTAGCATATTTTTAAGCTACATAAAAGAATACAACTCTCAAGCCAATAGCAATAATAGGCTAGAGTGTACTTCTGGCGTTATTGGAAGCAAAATGGGTCTAGCATTTGTTGTTTTATTATGGATAGGCTGGTTGACCATCATCATAGTATTGGTTATTACATCTCATACGGTAAAGAATGCCAAAGCGGTTATAGCTACAATACCAATAGGAATATTGATGTTATTGCAGGTTACTTTACTCAGAAAACAAAATATAAGCATTTGCAAAGATGTCAATAGCAGAATATAATTGCATTTTATTTCAATGTTGAAGAAAACACGTGTTCAAATTAATGGAAAATACAACACCAATGAATGCTATAGTTATTAATACTAAGAAGTACGCTATTTATATTCTTACATATATGCTGGGTGGTATTTTTCTTTCAGCGTTATTCGCATGGAAATTAGGTCATGAAATTTTGTTATGGATTGGTGTTTTTGTATTTGGCATTTGTCCTATTATTTTCAAAAGACAATTTAGACGAAAATTTACAAAGAAAGCTACCATTAAATGTTCAGTTGAGACAATTTGTATCAATACTATCGATAGAGAAACTGAGGAAACGATAGAATCACAAGAATTTAGGTATAGCGAAATTGAATCATATAAAGCAATGAATTCAAGCACCGAAAATTCTTCCTTACTTAAATTGTATCTTAAAAATAAAGAAAAGGTATCCTATACATTTCTTGAACAAAAAGCGGACGACATTAGTTCTGTCATCAATGTCGTGTCAAGATATTTTCAACAGTATAATCAATCCGTTGATGAAAATTCAAAAATAGCACTAAGACCTAGTTTGTTTATAACAAATGCTGGCAGGAATATCATTATTGTTTTAGGTGTTGGTTGGTGTATTTTATTGGTACTTCAAATAAAGTATAAACCGAAAACAATACCCGCTTCTATTTTTGGTGGCCTTATTTTGTATCTGCAAATATTAGCACAACGTAAAAAAGATACAGAACGCTACAACAAGATGAAATAAACTAGATATTTTGATTATGTTTTCTGAAAATAAAATAATAGAAACAGCAATTGCTCAAAAGACCAATAAGCTCTTGATATATATGCTTTTATCCTTTGTATTAGGAACGATATTGACAATGTATGTAGCAATTCATTTTAAAAATCCTGTATTGATTTTTTGTGGATTTATTATTTTTTGGGCGGGACCTTTTGTATTCTTGAAAAAGCTCAGGAAGCCTTACACCAAAAACGTATGTATTAGACTCAAAGAAGACGCTATAGTTATGGACATATATAACAACATGACGGAGGCATTAGAATCTCATAATGAATACAAACTTGATACTATACAATATTATCAATCGTACAATTCTGCTCAAGGAGACACGGCTCGGTTGTGGATGGAATTAAAAGATGGCACAATGGTCAATTATACATTCGTCAATCAAAGAGCCGGTAATTACGTTACGGACAAAATAACAGACCTGATACTCGGTTACAACGATAATCACGGTAGTGATGACGATAAAAAAATAATCCTGAGACCTAATTTTTACGCCACCAAAATTGGCAATTATGCGGTAGTTATTTTAGCTGTAGGATGGATATGTCTGCTATTGTTTCAGATAAAAAACAATCCGAAAACAATTCCCTATACGTCAATGGGCGGGATTACGTTTTTCATTACAATATGGGCACAACGGCAAAGAGACAGAAATCAATACAATAGAAAAAATAAATAAAACACCTATCAATTTTGTTTCCACACGAATATCAATTAGACAAAATGGACTGCGGTCCAGCATGTATAAAGATTATCGCCAAGCACTATGGTAAATTTTACAGTTTACAGTTCCTTCGAGATTTATGTGGCATAAGTAGAGAAGGTATCAGTATACTAGATATGAGTATTGCCTGCGAACATATCGGCTTAAGATCCATCTGTGTAAAGGTAGGTTGGAGCAATCTTGAAAAAATGCCATTACCTTGTATTGTGCATTGGAACCTAAGCCACTTTATTGTAGTATATAAGATAACCTCGAAACATGTATTTGTATCAGATCCCGCAAAGAGTCTATTGAAATATTCAATAGCTGATTTCAAAGGAGGATGGTTAGGAGACAAAGATAAATGGGCTGTACTGGCAATAGAGCCCATGGCTGATTTCAAACAACGCGAGATATCTGAAAAAATAGAACGAAAAAAAACATTCGAGAATTTCTTAGGCTACTTTATTCCATACAAGACGAGCTTCGTAAACTTATTTATTGTAATGTTTATAGTCACTTTGCTACAATCATTGCTACCTTTTATCTCAAAATCGGTAATAGATGTTGGCATTCAAACGAATGATGTAAGCTTTATCAATTTAGTTTTAATAGGTAACGTAACTATAATAATTTGCGTTTTATTGAGTAACATGGTGCGTGATTGGATATTGTTACATGTTACTTCTCGTGTAAATATTTCACTTATTTCCGATTATCTCATAAAGTTAATGAGGCTGCCTATTACTTTTTTTGAAAATAAATTGGCAGGTGACATTCTCCAAAGAGCGAGCGACCATGAGCGCATTCGGGGATTTATAATGAATAATTCACTCAATTTTATTTTTTCGATACTGACATTTGTTGTCTTTGGCGTCATCCTTTGCATTTATGATCCTATTTTATGTTTGATTTATATAATTGGTAGTGCGTTGTTTATGTCATGGGTATTGGTTTTTATGCGGTTAAGGAAGAAGCTAGATTGGGAATACTTTGGCTTAACAGCTCAAAATCAGAGCTATTGGGTGGAAACAATCAGTGCTATACAAGATATCAAGATTAATAATTATGAAAAGCAGAAAAGATGGAAGTGGGAAGGCATTCAGGCAAAACTCTACAAAGTGAACCAAAAGGTAATGGTAATATCGAATACTCAGAATCTTGGTGCCCAGTTTATTAATCAATTGACTAATCTTTTCATAACATTTTACTGTGCTAAATCGGTCATTAATGGCAAGATAACCTTTGGCGAAATGATTTCTACGCAATTTATTATTGGAATGCTAAACGCTCCCATTATGCAGTTTGTGTCTTTTATTCAAGCTGCACAAGTCGCAAAAATTAGTTTCTTACGTTTAAACGAAATCCATCAATTGGAAGAGGAAGAGGATACTATAGTAAACAACAGTATTGTTTTGCCAGAACATAAGAGCCTTGTACTGAAGAACGTTGTTTTCCAATACACACCTAATAGTACCCGGTATTGCGTAATATCAGCTTGCTAATCCCAGAAGGGAAGGTTACCGCTATCGTTGGAGATAGCGGAAGTGGCAAATCAACTTTGCTAAAACTGATCCTCCGTTTATACAAACCTACTTATGGAGAATTGTCCATAGGTAATTTGAATATTGAGAATATCAATTTAAGGCAGTGGCGTGATCGGTGCGGAGCTGTTATGCAAGAAGGGAAAATCTTTAACGATACCATTTTAAATAATATTGTACTAGAAGATGGCAATATTGACTATACAAGATTAAAGAAAGCTGTCAAAACAGCTAATATCGCAGATGAAATAGAAGCCCTGCCATCGGGTTATCAAACTATGATGGGTGAACAAGGTCGAGGACTTAGTGGAGGTCAGAAACAACGCGTGCTTATTGCACGGGCATTGTATAAAGATCCAGACTATTTGTTTTTTGATGAGGCGACCAATTCTTTAGATACTGTAAATGAACAAAAAATAGTCATGGCACTAGATAAAATATTCAAGAACAAGACAGTGATCGTCGTGGCACATCGACTAAGCACTATTCAGAAGGCTGATCAAATAATCGTTCTACGTAAAGGAACTGTCGTAGAAATAGGAAATCATCAATCTTTAATGCAAATCAAAAAAGGTCATTATTCTGAACTTGTAAAAGCTCAAATGGGAGAAAATATAAATGCATAATACTGTTCAACCTAATGAAACATTCCATGAATCTCTTAATCGGCAACGTTCAGAGGAGGTTACTCACATAGTAGAGCATATGCCTACTCGTTTCGGATTAACAGTAAGCAGCATTGTGGTCTTATTAATGCTACTTGTGCTATTTTTTGGTTGGGTCATTAAATATCCTGACGTCCTCAAAGGTACAATCACCATAAATAATGGTCAATCTCCTATCAAAATCGTGACTAACTCCTCTGGTAGATTGCAATTATTTACGGACACAGGAAAAACTGTTAAGTACGATCAATACATTGCCGTAATTAAAAATGCAGCAAATACATCAGATATCAGATTGATAGACAGCCTACTAAAATATATAGACATTCATCATATTGACTACAAGACGCACCGCCATCTTTTACCAGAAAACATATCGGTTGGAGATGTAAACCAAAATTATTTTTCTTTTTTAAGTTCCTTATATCAATATTTGGATTATTCTAACGAAGATCTTTACGACAAACAACGCAATATTTTAGAGAAACAGTTGTCGGCACAAAAAGATTTATTAACCAATTCACAAAAAGCATATGCATCTGAAAATAAAAAATATAGACTTAATGAAGGGTTTTATCAAAGAGATTCGGTACTTTATATAGAACACGTAGTTTCAAAACAAGAATATGAGCAGCAAAAATTAGTCTTGGTCAATAGCAAACAAGAATATGAATCTTTGGAGAAAGACATTACGAATAATAAATATCAATTAGAGGATGTGCAAAGTAAACTCGATCAGTTGAAGATTCAGGATGTTGATAAAATACACGAACTCCAAATTACAATGTACAATAATTACTATCAACTAAAAGAAGCTATTCACGAATGGGAACGGAAATACGTCTTGGCAGCTCCATTCACAGGAAAAGTAGAATTTCTTAATTTTTGGAAAAATGATGATTATGTAGAAGCCGGAAAAGAAATATTTTCTCTTATACCCATCAAAAAATCTATTATAGGGCAGTTGCTTTTACCAGAACAGGGCGCTGGAAAAGTACAAATAGGACAAGATGTGATAGTTAAACTGGACGACTACCCATATACTCAATTTGGTTCTATAAAGGGCAAGGTTACCAACATTTCTTTGATTGCAAATGACCAACTAATACAAAATAACCAAAAAACGAGCAATTATTTAGTTACAGTATCTTTCCCTAATAGCTTATTGACCAATTATGGTTCATCGCTTAATTCACGCTATCAATTTAAGGGTTCGGCAGAAATTATTACAGATAAAAGAAGGCTAATTGAGCGACTCTTTGACAATCTAAAGCATAGTACAAGATGATTAAAAACACGACTGGTACAGCTTTTCAGGTATACCAGTCGTGCTTGATTGAAAAGAATGCAAAATACTTATAAAAGTAAAGTTATAAGTTAAGGCATAATTATATTTAAAAACTTCTCGTATCGCTCAGCGCAGCCAATTGAGAAGCGGCAACTTCAGGTGTGATGTCGCGTTGCGGACTTGCCAGCATCTCATAACCTACCATGAATTTTTTGACGGTTGCGGAACGTAGTAACGGCGGGTAGAAATGCATATGCCAATGCCATTCCGGATGTGCACCGTCATTTACAGGCGCTTGGTGCATACCAGCAGAATAAGGAAACGATACTTGGAAAAGGTTGTCGTATTTGGCTGTCAGTTTTTGAAGGATATTGGCAAACGATTTCTTTTCCCCTTCCGTAAAATCCAATAGGGTCTGAACCTGTCGTTTGCTGACAATCATCGTTTCAAATGGCCAAACTGCCCAAAACGGAACAAGCGCAACAAAATCATCATTTTCCACTACGATTCTAGTGCGGTCTTTGAGTTCGATTTTCAAATAATCTCCTAGCAAACTAGTATTATTTTTTTCAAAATATTCTTTTTGCGTGTGGCATTCCTTTGTCAATTCGGTTGGTATGGAAGACGAAGCCCAAATCTGTCCATGTGGATGCGGATTGCTGCAACCCATGATTTCGCCTTTGTTTTCAAATATTTGAATGTATTTTATAGTCGGATTTTCAGACAATTGTTTGAATTCTTCTGCCCAGGTATCTACTACTTTTTCGATAGCGTCCAGAGGTAATTGCGGCAATGTCAGATCGTGGCGCGGACTAAATATAATCACTTTGCAAATACCACTTTCCCCTTTTGCCTGCAACAGGTTTTCGATAGTTACAGTTTCCGTAGAAGTATTCGGTAGCAAAGCTGCAAAGTCATTGTCAAAAACATAGGCTCCTTTATAGTCGGGGTTGATGACACCACCGGCTCTGTGGTTGCCCGCACACAAATAACAATTCGGATCATGAGCTGGAAGTGCCGCCAGATCCGTCTTTTCGACTTTTCCGTTCCAGGGTCGTTTTGCTCTGTGTGGTGAAACCAATACCCATTCTCCTGTTAGCAAATTCAACCGACGGTGCGGCTGTTCTTCTATATTAAGTTTGTCCATTTTGATAAATAAAAAGTAAAAAAAATAAAGCAAAAGCCCTCTTATAGTTGTGCAACTATTAATCGTTGATCAAACCAGTACCATCCGAGATAACCGCGACATAATAATCCAAATCCAAACCAGTGTGCGCTTTGTATTGAGGTTTTAGCGTTTCCACCAACGCATCGATTGCGCCTTCTTTGATAATATTGATTGTGCAGCCACCGAAACCACCACCCATCATACGCGCGCCCAATACGTTTGGATTGTCTTTGACACAGTCAACTAGATAATCCAGTTCAGGACAGCTTACTTCATACTCTTTACTCAGACCTTCATGTGTACGGAACATTTTCTTTCCGAATGCTTCTACATTACCTTTTTCCAGGTCTTCACAGCCTGTCAACAAGCGTTCTTTTTCCTCCACTATGTATTTGCAGCGATTGTAGATAATAGGATCAACAGGTTTGATATATCGGTCGATCATTTCCATCGTCGCATCACGCAAACTATCAATAGCCAAACCGTTGTGCTGCAATATGCGTACACCTTCCTCGCATTGTTGCCTGCGCGTATTGTATTCGGACGAGGCCAATGAATGGTGTACATTGGTATTGAGCAACAAAATCTTCATACCTTCCATAACGATCGGTTCGTACACGTAGTCCAAAGAATCACAATCCAGACGAATCACTTGGTCTTTTTTGCCCATCATGCTGGCAAACTGGTCCATGATACCGCATTGAACGCCGACAAATTCGTTTTCCGCTTTTTGGCTGAGTTTGACCATTTCGATTGGGTCGATGTTCAGGTTAAACATTTCTTTCAAACCAAATCCAATACCGTTTTCCAACGCTGCAGAAGACGAAAGTCCCGCACCCAAAGGAATGTCACCACCGAAAACACAGTTGAAACCGCCGATCGCAAAACCGTGTTTCTGGAACTGCTCGACCACGCCCAATACATAATCGGACCATTTGCCGCTTTTCGTCAATTCGGAAACCGAACCGGAAAAAGTCGTGTCAAAATCAAGGGAAACCAGTTCGATTTTGTCGTCTTTTCTAGCCGAAAAAGCAAAATAAATCGCTTTGTCGATTGCTGCCGGCAATACGAAACCCTTGTTGTAGTCCGTATGTTCGCCAATAAGGTTGATACGTCCCGGAGAACGAACGATGATCGGCGTTTCGGAAAAGCGTTCCTGAAACGCCTGCTGTATTTTTTCCGTGATAGAATTGTTTGCCATAAATATTATATTGATTAATTATTTGTAGAAGTCCGGTAAATCGGTTTGACCGCAATATTTTTTTGGACAAATTCCGTTGCACTAATTTTTTGCTGCAAAATGTCCAATAAGAGTTCCATGGCTTTTTTGCCCATGAGTTCCGTTTGCTGATCCATCGTCGACAAAGTCGGCGTGATGTATTTTCCAAACAATTCGTTCGCAAACCCAATAAGGCCCATGGTTTCGGGAATTTTTATATTGGCGGCTTTCAACGCGTTCAAAGCGCCCAGCGCCGTATAATCTTCCACCGCAAAAATCGCGTCCGGCACAAAACCTTTTTGCAGCCACTCCTTGACGATTTTTTCGCCTGACTCGATCGAAACATTTCCCTCGACGAACCAGTTTTGTTCAAACTTGATTTTTGCTTCGCTCAACGCCGCTTTGTAGCCCAGAAAACGTTTTTCGAAAATGGGCAAATGCTGCGGCCCGCCAATATGCGCGATCTTGCGGTAACCTTTTTCGATCAAGTGCGCCGTCGCTTCCATCGCGCCCTGAAAGTCGTTGTTGACGACGCAGGGAATATCCGAATTGTTGCCCACGCGGTCAAACAATACGACGGGCGTACCTTCCGCAAGCGCGTGATGAAAATGGTTTTCGTCCTTCGTTTCCTTGGTCAAAGACGCCAATATGCCGTCGACTTTCAACGCCAGCAAAGTATCGATTCCTTTGATTTCTTTTTCCTGCGATTCCTCGGTCTGTATCAGCAAAATGCTGTAACCGTGTTCGCGTGCGATCTGGTCAATACCGTGTACGATCGATCCAAAAAACGAAATCTCCGCACTCGGCACCAATACGCCGACAATATGCGATTTTCCGCTACGCAAAGAAGACGCAATACGATTGTTGCGGTAGCCCAACTGCTGCGCCATTGCCGCCACTTTTTTCTTCATTTCCCGCCCGATGGAGTCATCGTTGTTCAATGCTCTGGAAACAGTGGCACGCGTGGTCTGCAAAGCGTCGGCAATATCCTGAAGCGTAATTTGTTTTTTCATACACCTTCATTACGTAATCGATTACGCAAAGATAATATTTTGCATTAAATGCGCATCAAGGAGCTGAAATAAAATATTTGTAAGATTACGCTTCTTCAATGACAATGTCCAGCCTATACATTCTCTGGCATTTTGGAAAACCATAATTCCATTGCCATAATTCGGAGAAAAACAAATCGCAAAAACAAATCATAAAAATAAAAAATGCTTACGTAGCGAAAGACTGGCTTTGGCAACATCATCCCTGTCTGGCTTTGGGGATTCATGTACTAGCATTACCCATACAAAAACGGCACTCAAACAACGGTTTGCATAAGAGAAAACCGTACATATTACCATTTGTTAAAATGTTAAATGCCGCGAAACGCCTACATTTGTCTAAAACCGAATTTGAATGGTCAGCGAAACTTTTTTGAGCCATCTACAACATACACTTGCACAGATCAAGGAAGATGGTTTGTATAAGACAGAACGTATCATTACGTCTTCCCAAAGTGCCGAAATAGAGGCAAACGGGAAAAAACTACTGAACTTTTGCGCCAACAATTATCTTGGCCTTTCCAATAATCCAGAAGTGATCCAAGCGTCCCAACGCATCATGGACACACATGGTTACGGCATGTCGTCCGTCCGCTTTATCTGCGGTACGCAGGACATACACAAAAATCTGGAGCAGAAAATTTCCGAATTTCTCGGAATGGAAGACACTATATTGTACGCTGCGGCTTTTGACGCCAACGGCGGCGTATTCGAACCTTTGTTTACGGAGGAAGACGCGATCATTTCGGACGAACTGAACCACGCGTCGATCATCGACGGCGTAAGACTTTGCAAGGCTGCGCGTTACCGTTACAAAAACAACAATATGGAAGATTTGGAAGCGCAGTTGATTGCCGCTTCCGAAAAAAATACCCGTTTCAAAATCATCGTCACGGACGGCGTTTTTTCCATGGACGGCATCGTCGCCAACCTCAAAGGCGTTTGTGACTTGGCGGACAAATACGGCGCTTTGGTCATGGTCGACGACTCGCACGCGACGGGATTTATCGGAAAAACAGGTCGTGGCACACATGAAGCCAACGACGTCATGGGACGTGTCGACATCATCACTTCCACTTTGGGCAAAGCATTGGGCGGTGCGCTAGGCGGTTTTACATCCGGCAAAAAAGAAATTATCGACCTGTTGCGTCAACGTTCGCGTCCTTATTTGTTTTCCAATTCTTTGGCGCCAGGAATCGTCGGCGCGGCAACATTTGTATTGGACAAAATCACCCAGGACACATCATTGCGCGACAAAGTAATGTACAACGCGGATTATTTCCGTAAAAACATGAAAGCCAAAGGTTTCGATATCCCCGACGGCGACGCGGCAATCGTTCCGGTAATGTTGTACGATGCAAAACTTTCGCAACAGATGGCAGACAAACTGATGGACGAAGGCGTATATGTCATCGGCTTCTTCTACCCTGTCGTTCCCAAAGAAAAAGCGCGTATCCGCGTGCAGCTTTCCGCGGCGCACACACAAGCACATCTCGACAAAACGATTGCAGCTTTTGAGAAAGTAGGCAAGGAACTTGGTGTCGTCTAATTTTTTTTAAACAATTCAGAATCAATACTCTGGGAAACAAAAGCGTCGTCATACCTTTTGAAAAACCAACTTTTTTTTGCATAAAATGGAAACTATTACAGGACGTATTTTGATAACTGGCGCGTTGGGACAGATCGGAACGGAACTCAGCACCCGACTTTCCGAAATCTATGGCAAGGACAATATCGTCGCGACCGACATCCGCGAAACGCACGACTACAACACCGCCGGCCACTACGAAGTATTGGACGTCATGGATTTTGAAAAGGCTCGAAAAATAGTCGACCAATACAATATCAAAATCGTCTATCATCTGGCGTCGCTGCTTTCGGGTACAGCGGAACAAAAGCCAAAATTGGCATGGATGCTCAATATTGACCCGTTGTTGTTTTTTTGCGATTTGGCCAAGGACAAAATCATTGACCAGATTTTTTGGCCGAGCAGTATTGCCGTTTTTGGAAAAGGCATTCCAAAAGAAAACGTCGGTCAGGAAGTTCCTTTAAATCCGTCAACGGTTTACGGCATCACCAAACTTGCCGGCGAAAAATGGTGCGAATATTACTTCAACAAATTTGGCGTAGACATTCGCAGCGTACGCTATCCGGGGTTGGTTTCGTGGAAAGCACCGGCAGGCGGCGGCACGACCGACTACGCTGTCGAGATTTTTTACAAAGCGATCGAAGAAGGAAAATACACGAGTTTCATCGACGAAAATACGGCCATGCCAATGATGTACATGAACGATGCGATCAACGCGACTTTACAGTTGATGCACGCACCCAGAGAATCGTTGACCGTGCAATCGTCGTACAATTTGGGCGGTATGTCTTTCACACCAAAAGAGTTGGCAGCAGCCATCCAAAAAGAAATACCCGATTTCCAGATCAGTTACCAACCCGATTTTCGTCAAGCAATTGCGGATTCCTGGCCTGCGAGTATTGACGATTCCGTCGCTAAAAAAGAATGGGGCTTGTCGTATCAATTTGACATGGATGCCATGACCAAGGACATGCTCCAACACTTAAGAACAAAACTGGGCCAATAACCCTTATTGTTATACTATCTAAAATCGAACAGCCTGAAAATTTCAGGCTGTTTTTATCTTTCCAAATATGGTTGTGGATCAGCGGCCAACAACGGCGAAGTAGTTATTTTAGGTTCTCCGCAGCGTATCACCGCTGGCGCGCCGTCTGCGACGCATGCCAATATAATTTATCCATCGTTGGCCAGCCAAATTACTTCGCAGGATTGGGATTCGTTGGACGCGTTGCGTTCAGTTCTGTCTGTCCTTTGAACATTTTGCCACCGTCCTGCGTCAAGCGCAAATAATAATCGGAAGTACAAACCGTGCCATCTTCGTCCAATGACAGCATACCCGAACCTGTAGGAACTTCCGCTTGGGTCGCCGCCGTTTTCGCGATTTGGTTGCCTTCGTTGTATTCGTCAAACATGGAAATATACAAACCCTGAACGCCCAATTTTTTCATGTTGTAAAACTGACGCCACATAAAATCACCGTGAATCCTTTGCTTGTCCTGCAATGATCCCGGCAATACACAAGGCTGATAATCAATACCGTTGGCTTTGCAATACGCCAGATCTTGCGTCTGAACCGTTGAATAATAATTGTCAATGTCCGTCATGTTTCCAATACGCCCCACCATCCACGGCGAAAGCATATTGAACGCTTGGTAGACGGGCAAAAATCCAGCACGCGAATCCTGGTTTTGTTCCCGCCAATGCGTCGGAACGCCACCAATAACGTAACAACCCTGATCTTTGAAAAACTTAATAACATCCAAACATTGATCTGCCGTGAAATCGCGTTTGTCGTCGCTAAAACCAAAACCCCAGATACAGACGACAGGTTTTCCGTTTTGTTTGGCGTAGGCCGACGAAGAAGCATACGCTTTCATTTTATTCGTCCAGTCTGCTTTTATATCTGCCTGCATGGAACTTGGCGGCCAGCCACTTACATCGTACATAATGTAAAACTTGACATTGTGCGCCTCGGCTGCTGTTTTTACTTTGGCGGTAATCGCATCTCGAATAGGGCCTTCGCTTCCGGTTGGGTTAAAGCGCTGCAAAGCCGCTGCGTCAATACCGTATTGCTGCATCCAGGACAGCTGCACGTCGATCGTCTGATCATCGAAAGACGAAAACAAATTGGCCTTAGAACCATTACCCAGATTAGCAAATGCCGTTGCATATTGGTTGGTATATTCCTTCATATCGGGCCAAGAAATAATACCTGGATTGGACGGAGAAGGAATTTTGCTCATGTCCGGGGCCCAGTGCCACCAACCATTGATAGGCGATTTGTCACCAATACAAGCAAACCAAGCTTGATAACCAACAGTAACTTTTCCGACCACATCGCCGACCGGCGAAGGCCAGTCGACAGGATTTGTTGGCGGCGTAACGACCGTTGTGTCCATCGCCGGATTAGGATCGGTTACGGGAAATGTTTTGATACAACTTGTGGTTGTACACAAGGCAACTATCATCGATAGCCCCCAACCTTTTATATTTTTTGTCATAACGTTTTCATTTAGTTTGTGTCAATACGAACACTTCAATACAAGACAATCCTGGCAAAATTTCCTATGGTCTTCTCTGAACTTGAATGCCGTCAATACCAAAATTGACTGGTTGCGCAGGTTTCTCTTTTAGCCAGAAGAAGATTTTTATAAAATTCATTTTGGAAAAATCAGGGCCACCATCACCGGTCATACCATCGGCAGAGAAATCCAGTTTTAGGAAATTCCATCCGGGTTTCAACGTTGGAATGACTTTGTCCATGCCCCAGCCAATACGATTTTTGTCCGGATCGCCAGAACTGCTAAACTGAATCTGCCCCTGTGTATTGTCCAATGCACTTGGATCAGGAACATTTAGCCAAAACTGCAATTGACCGTTGTTGATATTGAGTTTGGTATCGATCGGCGTTGCAAATGGACGGATAAACTGGAAGAAGTTATCGCCTCCGTCGCGCATTCCTTGTATGTAACCTGTTCCTTCCTTTGCACCGGAAGTGATCAGTTTGGGTTCGCCGATCGTCTGCCAAGAACCTGCCGGGATTTGGTCGCAATTATCCACCATCAATGCCGGTGCGGGGGCTGATTGTACTATTTTGATATCATCCAAACCGAAATTGATCGGCGCAGCAGGCTTGTCGGTATTCCAGAAAAAGATTTTGAAAAAGTTCATCGCTTTTAAGTCTGGTCCGCCGTCACCGGTCATTTCGCCATCCGAAAGGTTCAGTTTTACCTGATTCCAGCCGGCTTTTAGGTTCGGGATGATTTTGGCAAATGACCAACCAATACGATTTTTGTCTGGATCACCAGCGCTGCTGAACTGAATCTGTCCATCGGCTTTCAGCAAACCAGGATCGGGAATATTGATCCAGAATTGCAATTGACCACCCGCTATCGTTGCTTTCGTGTCCAGATTACTGGGAAGTTTTTTGATGAACTGCATAAAGTTATCGGCAGTCGGCATCGTACCTTGAATATACCCCGCACCTTCCTTTTGTCCAGTCGTGATGATTGCCGGAGCACCGCCGATCGTTTCCCAGCCATCCGCCTTGTCAGCATTGTCGATAACAACCGCATCGGAAGTTCCCGGAGTCGACGTTGGCGCAGCGCGCAGCTGTATGCCGTCAACGCCCACCGCCAAATCAGCTGTAGCCTTGCTCGCCGTCCAGAAAAATACTTTGAAAAAGTTCAGCGCAGCAAAATCAGGAGGACCGTCACCTGTTTGTTCGCCGTCGTTAAAATTCAATATCAGTTGATTCCAACCACTTTTCAAATTGGGAATGATATTGGCCAAAGCCCAACCAATACGCAGATTGTCCGGCGCCCCCGAACTGCTGACCTGTATTTGTCCGTCCAGTTTTAGCTTGGTCGGATCTTCAATATACAGCCAGAACATCAACTGCGCGTTTTCTTTGGTCAATTTTGAATCGAGCGCAGGCACGCGCTTTTTGATAAACTGCATAAAATCATTGCCTGCCGTGATTTTGTTGCCAATATAGCCGTCGCCTTCTTTTTGCCCTGTCGTTTGTACAATGGGCGTTCCGACCGTTTCCCAGCCGTCCGCTTTGTCGCAATTGTCAAACATGACCAACGTCGGATCAACTGGTGCCGGCGGTGGCGGAGGAGGCGGTTTCAGTCCGCTTGTATCCCGAGATGTGTATTCTTCCTTTTTACAAGCGTTGCCTATCAGCAAAATTGCCAATAAACTATAGAGCATTATGGATTTAAAAGTTTTCATTTCCTTGTTGTTTAAGCATTAGGAACTCGTTTGTATAGGCTTATTTTGTTGCAGCCTGAGGCACTTCAATCTTGATGACCGGACTTAAGTTGGAACTTTTGGTAGCGTCGTCAAACTTAACACCTGCTCTGACATAGAAAGTACGTCCCGGAATAAGCCCCGGAACCGTCAACGTTATATCCTTGTCTGCATCCGCAAAAGCCGACCATTCTTTTCCGATTGCTTGTTTGTTGACGTCGGAAAAATCGTAGATGGAAGCACCCGGACCGACGATCTGCGTCGTATTGACATAAGGTTGTATTTCAAATATTTTGGGAATACCCGCCTTAGGCGCATCCAGATGAAATTTTAGCGCGATGGTCGTACTGTCCACAAAATCCACTTTAAAATTGTTCAACAGCAAATAAGGCGTCAATTTGAAATCGTGCTGCGAACCTTGCGCAATATCCATTTCTTCCGTTTCGATCGGCCAAAACGCACCGCCGTAGATCGTGATGCTGTAATGCCCCGAGAAAAGTTTTGTATTTTGGTAAGTGCCGTCATATTTGACGGGAATATCCTGATTGTCGGCATTGCTTTTCCAACTCAACTGATTCAACCGAATACTGAAACTACCCGTGCATGCCTGCACCAGATCAGTCGTACCATCCTGATACACGTTTCCTTTCAGCGAAGCGTTTGGTCCTTCGTAGTTGTCGTTTTTGACACACGAAGTGAAAAGCGCAGCAAAGGAACAGACAGCCAGTACCTTTTTTATAGTTAACGATTTACGCATAATAGACTTTTTAAATAATGTTTAATAACCTGAATTTCTGACCAAATTTGGATTTTTGCCGATCTCGTCGCCCGGAATCTGTTCGTAGTAAAACTTCTTTTCAAAATTGTAGTTGCGGTTGAAAAGTTCCGTTTCTTTCAAGAAAATGTATTTGTTTTCGTTCATTACGTAATAAGGCATCAAACCGTGAAACCTAGCATTGTTAAGTACCACGTCGGCAATACGCCACCTCTTGATGTCCCACCAATAATGGTTTTCGAAAGCCAATTCCTTACAGCGTTCGGAACGAACCGTCGCAATCGTCATGTCTGACGTATTGAAAGCAGAGGCGCCGGCACGGTCACGAATATCGTTCAGGCATTTAAGCGCATCGTCCATTTGGTTGGTTTCGATGTCCGCTTCTGCCCTATTTAGCAAAACTTCCGCATAGCGCAGTTCAATCCACGGCGTCGTGCTTGTAAACAAGTTGACCTGCGCAATACTTTTGTGGTAATCGATGTATTTGCGTACATAAAAACCTGTGCGCGTATTGTCGTCCTTTCCGCCCGGCGCATACATACCAGCATTGCCATTGACCAGTTTGCCTTGATAAAGCGTCTTATGGTCGCCCGACAATACATAACTTCTGGAACCGCTTGCTTTAGCTATTTCCGCAGCCGCAGTGCCACTGAAACTTGGATAAATGCCCGCCTGAACGTCGAAAGGCTTGTCGCGCAATACATCGCCCGGAAAATAGATCGTCGCCCTCAAGCGTGGTTCCAAATTTTGGAACGGAGCGCCCAGGTTGTCAAAACGTACAGGCGTACCGTCTGCATTGATCACATTTTTCAAAGAGTCAAATTTTTCTACCAGTTCCATCGTTGGATAAGATCTGGAAAGACCACCGCTCGTCATGTAGTTCATGTCGCTATTGGGCGAAAAAGTCGCATCGAAACTGTGGCTTCTTTCGGGTTCGCCCGCATAATAGTTGCGTACCAATATGTTTTCGGAACTTGCCGGATCAAGGAATGCATCGACATAGTTCAATACTTTGTCGGCAGCATTGCCACGATACAGGCTGTAATGACCTTCCAATACTTTAGCCGCATCGATGACTTGTTGGTAGTAGCCTGCCGCTTTGCCAGCGTCAATACCCGTCAAACCCTGCGCAAAAGAACCCATATTGTCCGAAACGCGGTTTTGCGAACCGTAACGCGCAATACTCGCCGCGTACAGCATAGCACGGGATTTCAAAGCCATCGCTACATATTTGTTAGCTCTTTCGTGTGCACTCGTTTCGCCCAACATAGCGTAAGCAGAATCCAGATCGGAACCAATAAAGTTCCACACATCTTCTTCCTTGTTTCTAGGGACCTGCAATTCCTGAATCGACTGTTCGGGATAGTTTTGTACAACTTTGATAATCGGAACGCCACCATAACGTTTTGCCAAAGCAAAATAATAATAGGCACGGAGAAAATAACCTTCGCCCAAAAGCTGCGTTACCTTTTCTTTGGTAAAATTGGACGCGTATTGCGGTAATGTTTGGATAAAATAATTGACCGCGCGAATGTCGGCATAAGGCCAATAGCCAAATCCACCAGCAATATCAAGACCGCCGTAAGGGCCGACCATTTCTCCGTCGGCAGCGGCAGAGCAGTAAAAATGTTCCCATTCGTGGTGCAGGTTAAAACCCACGTCGCCTACACCGTCATTGCGCCCGTCGGGACGGTAAGTGAAATCCTCGATCGGTAGCTTTCGGTAGACCTGCGCGAGATAAGCGTTGATGCCCGATTCACTCTTGAACAGCTGATCGTCCGTCAATATATCGACGGGCTTGATGTCCAGTTTTTGACAGGATCCCAATACCGCCCATAAGCCAATTATAAAAAATGCATGTACTATTTTCATATACTTATTTTTCAGAATGTTAGAAAGTGATAATTCCACCAAAATTGTACGTCTTGTTCAGCGGATATTTATAGCCTCCCAATGACTGGTCGAAAGATGCCCCAGGGAATGGTCCCGGGTGTTCCGGATCCACGCCTTTGTCCAAACCGGAGAATGTCAACAGGTTGTAGGCATTCACGTAAAGACGCAAGTTTTTGATTTTCAATCTTGTCAACCAGCTTTGTGGCAAAGAATAGCCAAACTCTATCGTTTTCAGACGGAGGTAAGATGCATTGACGACGCCTTTGGTAGAATTTTGGATAAGTCCGTAATTATAGCCCATCGACGGATATTTTCCCGGAATCCATTGCGTATTGGGATCGTAGACGTTGTCGTCGGGATTGACAGTATGCCAACTGTCCAAAAATTTGGCAAGCGCGCTACCGCCATACATCAGCGGCTGTCCTAACTGTTCACCATAAACCGTCCAAACGCCCGCCGAACCAGCAAACAATGCCATCAAGTCAAACCCTTTGTAGTTGGCGCTGATATTGAATCCATAGTTGACAAGTGGCAAATCCTGTACGGCAATCGGATGGTTGTCGTTGCCGTCAATCACGCCATCACCGTTCCAATCTTGCATATAGTAATCACCCGGCAATACGCCGCTGTTACCATTGCCAGCATTGATCGTAGCATTATATATCTGGTCGTAGTTGGTATATTGACCACCGTAGTCCGTACCCCAAACAATATTGGTCACTCGGTTTGTCTGTCCATTACGCCACTGTTCATATTGGTTGCCTTGCGTGCCTTCGATAACGGTTACGTTTCGCGTACGCGTTACGGAAGCGTTGCCACTCGCTGTAAATCCAACGGGGCCAATATGACCTCTATATGTCAAGCTACCTTCGACACCGACGGTTCTATTGGAGTTGAGATTTTCGTAAGGCAACTGAACACCAACAGTTCCAGGCAATTGAGCAGTCCTTTTAGCCAATCTTCCTTTTTGATCTCTGCGGAACACATCCACAGTCCCTTCAATTTTTCCTTTGAGCAAAGTAAAATCCAAACCAATATTAGCTGTCTGGTTCGTGTACCATGTTAGGTCAGGATTCGCCAATCCACGCGCTATTGCGCCAGTAATAAATTGCCCGTTGAACATATAGCCTAACGTTTTATTGTCCGCTGGGTCAACGGTAGGATAGGTATATCCAGAAAGGTATTGGAAAGAAGCTTCATCAGCAGCAGTACCTGTCGATCCGTAAGAAACTCTCAATTTTAAGTTGCTTACAATATCAGGTGATACAATTTTCTGAAAGAACGGTTCTTCATTGATACGCCACCCCGCCATTACAGCAGGAAAGAAACCCCATTTTTTGTTACCTAAAAAACGGTTAGAGCCGTCCCTTCTAAAGGTAAATTCCACGAAATATTTTTTGTCGTAATCATATGCCGCTCTACCTAAGATACTTCGTGTCGCCAACTCCAATACGCCGTTGCTATTCGTCCCGCCTTGCTGACCGTCCGCCGAGCCGCCAAACAAATAGTCCATTGGTATAGGCATATAGCGCTGAGCATAGATATTGTCACTTTTAGTATGTGTTTCTTCCAAAGCAACCAAACCTGTTACATTATGAAGACCGCCAAAAGTATTTTGATAGTTCAAAGAAAGGTTGGTTAACGTTGAGTAGCTAGTACTGTACGCACGATTCAAGGTGGGGCTGGATTGACCTGTAGGACTTACGGCCGATGCCGTATAAGTACTGTCCGCCGCATTGAAAGAATACAGATTGTACATATTGGCAAAAGCCGTATTGTCATTTACCATATAGTTGTAACTATACATACCTCTTGCTTTCAATCCTTTGATGCCCGGAATTTCGTACTCCAATATACCCTGTGCCTGAATGTTGCGTCCCTTGGATTTTTTGTAGCCGACTTGATTGGGGTCAATGACCGCAACCGGATTGACATTGTCCGGCATGACCGCTAGGTAGTCTGGATTGTTGTTCGCAAATATTTCCTTGATAGGAATCTGGTTCCATGCATATTTGAATATGGTCCACAAATCTTGATAAGGTTGATTTTTTTCGTCCAATACGGCGGTCAGCAACAATTGCGCACGCAAACGGTCCGTGATCTTGACACCGACATTGGAACGCAGGTTCCATCTTTTGTAGTTCAAAGAATTGGTTTTCAGAATACCGCCCTGGCTCAGATAACCCAGATTCAAAAACGCATTGACCCTATCGGTACCGCCAGAAATATTGATATTGTGCTGGTCTTGCGGTGCAATAGTATTGAACGCAGAACCGATCCAGTCCGCGCCGACCAACCGGCCATCGACCCAAGGCATAATATTGTCATACGAATATTGCGGAGCCGAATTTCCCGTAAAGTTGTTGTCAAAGTCACGTTTGACTTTTTCGTTGGTCAGCATCATGTAATCCACAGGACCGACACCTTGGGGCATCCCGAGAAATTTTTGAAGCGCATGGTTGTAGGAATAGTTGATGTCAAATTTTCCGTCCTTGCTCGCACCTTTTTTGGTCGTGATCAATATAAC
>Ga0154006_1000038_pt1 | contig 58488 bp, 45 predicted proteins | sample TSFL090MetaG_FD_104747 | JGI IMG/M metagenome (GOLD analysis project Ga0154006, IMG submission 104747) | Attine ant fungus gardens microbial communities from Florida, USA - TSFL090 MetaG | ecosystem: Host-associated > Fungi > Mycelium > Unclassified | place: USA: Florida, Wakulla State Forest...
TAGCAAGGGACAAAAAGCAAGGGCTACATTAGGTATTATGGACAGCCAAAGTGTACGTTGGGGTAACAACCGTTCTTTTAAAAGTTATGACGGCAACAAAAAAGTAAAAGGTATCAAGCGGCATATTGTGGTCAAATCCATAGATGCCCCCCGATCACTGTAATTCCAGATGTTTACGCTTTTATAAGATATCAGGTTTGTAGTTGTATCCTCCCTGAATCTAATTTGCTGACCATTATGTAAATAATACTGTTGGGCGGAGGCGCATTTAAACGATAAAAGAAAGATGAGAAAGTAAATTTTTTTCATGGCTTGATTTTTTATTTGAATAATTTAATAGAAGCATCATATTTCCCATAAGCACATTCCTGAGTGTGGATAATAGTGTCAAGCGTATATTTCAAAATTTGAAACCTTACCGTCTGTCCGTCTTTCGCATCGATAGTGTCCGGCAGATTGATAGTGGTATTGGCCGGCAGGTCATTATTGACGGATTTTGTTATAATAATAAGACTTGGACACGGCGCATTACCCTTCGTAAAAATTCCCTCGTATAAATCGGAGTCTGTGATTTTGTCACATTGCACTAACACCAGCAACAAAGCAGATAGTACCATCAAGTTATTCGTTTTCATGGTTTTTGAGTTTAGTGGTAAAAAGTCTCAATTTATAATTCTCTTATAGTTTATTTATTATATTAAATCCTTTCTCTCGATGAACATATGGATTGGAACTGGAATTACTCCGATATTTAAAACACCTATTTTATACCTAATAGAGTTAAAAGAATTTTTCCATATATTCATCATACTATTTATACCTGGATTCGATTGGCTTTCCTTAATTGGAAAATTGTTTTCGTCAGAATACGCCGAGATTTTGGGAAATCTTTTGGCTGCTGAAAGAATTTGAAAACCCTTATTGTAATTAATTACATCAAAGGCAGGCCTACCAAGACTGTCATTAATAGTTGTCGAGCTAACAATCTTAGATTTGGTATCTGAAAAAATTGAAGCTTTTACTAGTGAGTTAGCGTTTGTTTGTACTGTTTCTTGCGCAGCATCCTTTGCAATAAAAAAGTATCATTTTGTGCGCTATTGCTCAATGTTGTCTTTGGATTAAAATAGATTGCTCCTTTTTATTACAAGCGATAAATAAAATTATACAACTTATTACTTCTAAAAATAAGATTTTTTTTCATTTTTTAAATTTTTTGTATTTGGTTAAAAGAAGGAAAAGAGGCAAGTTAAATTAAGTTTATTCCGTTTTGTGGAATTATAAATCTATTATAAAGTTAGGAATTAATTTAAATATACGAGCCTGTTTAAAAATGTAAAATAAAAAAGAAATATGGGCGCCAGTTAAAAGGAAAAACATATTTTCTTTGAGATACAAAGCTTAAAGACGATATGTATTCGACAGATTTAACCGATGCCCAATGGAACAATATTAAGGGATATTTAGACAACAAAGGCAGGAAAAGAAAATTTAGTTTTCGTTCGGTATGGAATGCGTTAATGTATGTAGTAAAAACAGGATGCCAGTGGCGGATGTTGCCCCGGGATTTTCCTAAATGGCAATTGGTCTACTATTATTATCGCAAATGGGTTGTAGCGGAACTTTTTGACATAATATTGGATAAGTTACGCAGTAAAATCAGGGTTAGCAAGGGACAAAAAGCGAGGGCTACATTAGGTATTATGGACAGCCAAAGTGTACGTTGGGGTAACAACCGTTCTTTTAAAAGTTATGACGGCAACAAAAAAGTAAAAGGGATCAAGCGACATATTGTGGTAGACAAAAACGGTTTTTACTGGCCGTAATGGTAACCGTTGCACATATCCACGACAGTAAAGCCGTTGTTTGGTTGATGCGGGTGTTGCAGGACTGTTATGCAAGTATTCAAACCGTTTTAGCAGATGGCGGCTATCGGGGTGAGGTAATCAATACGGTTAAACAACGCTTCGGTTATGTTTTACAAATAGTAATGCAAAAACAACCAGCGTCAACAAACTTCAGGCCTGTTCATAAACGATGGATCGTAGAACGGACTTTCTCGTGGTTTGACAATGACCGGCGATTATGTCGTAATTATGAACTGCTGATGGAATCAGCAGAAGAAATGGTCAAATTATCTGCTATAAAACTTCTATTGAATAAATTTTAAACAGGCTCTGATAAAAAAACATTTTCAATGGGCTGCCATCCCGTGGAAATGCTAGTTCCCATGTTGCACTTGAAAAACGTGGGATTTGACTTTTTACGCCCACGGGAAAGTCCGTAGCAATCTTTTGGGATACATTAATGGACAAACGAACAAATTGAAAAGTTGCACTACACGATTATAATATGAAGTTGTTGCAAGCTTATGTTGCTAGGCGAAAAAAGTAAAAAAGAACGCATGTATGACGATGAAATGCTATAGGATTTCTAATCTGTTTGTATTCTAATTTCTCTAGGTTATCTTTGCTCTCTATGTTGAAAATCGAACTAACCAATATCTTATTCCGGGCCAACCATGGTTTATATCCTGGCGAAAAAGAAATCGGAGGAACTTTCGAAGTCAATGCCTGGGTTTCCTATTCGACCAATAGCAAAATCATCCGCGATCTGGACGAAACGATCGACTATTCCAAAGTTTTTGAACTGATCAAAAAAGAAATGGACGAACCGGAAGGTTTGATGGAAACTGTCATCACGAAGATCGCACATACTATATTGGAACGTTTCCAAAGTGCAGAAGAAGTGTATGTCCGTATCGCAAAAGTCAATCCACCATTGCCGATTTATTCCGGTAGCGCAGGCGTGAGCATTCAACTGAAGCAAGCTTAACGCGCAAAGCCTAAAGCCGGATGATGCCTAACGCAAAAAGCAAAACGTAAAATACTTAACGCAAAACGTAAGAAGCTTTAAGCTTTTAACTTTGTGCTTTAGGCCTGCTTTACCCCAACGGAATCGGTTCCGTGTCCGCCATGTCGTCTTCGCCCATCGCCGCTTTCCGCATTTTTGCGGACGTTTCTTTTCCGAGGTAGGCGACGATACGTTTTTCGGCGAGCATGATTACGGGCGTCAATACCAATGCGATTACGGCTTTGTAGCAATAGTTGACGATGCCGATGGCGATGACCTGCGTCCAAGGCCAACCGTTCCCGATTTTGAAGGCGATAATCAATACAATATAACTGTCGATCAGCTGCGAAACCAGCGTCGATCCCGTTGCACGTAGCCATATTTTTTTGTCGCCGGTTATTTTTTTGATTTTGTGAAAAACAAAAACGTCCACCAACTGACTGAACAGAAACGCGACCAAACTTCCCAATATGATCCACAAACCTTGTCCGAAAATCGCTGAAAACGCATCTTGGTTGTTCGGTACGCCTTTGTCCGCATTTGTTCCTAGCCAAAAATCCGCGGCGGGCAATTTCATCGCAACAAAAAACATCAGAAACGCGTAGCCGATCAGCGCGATGGTCGTGTAGCTGATTCTTTTGACGGCCTTCGGTCCGTAAAATTCGTTGATGATGTCCGTGATGATAAATTCCAACGGCCACAACACGACGCCGCAAGTCAGGTTAAACGACAATCCGCTGTGTCCCAATATTGTGAGGTTGGCTGGCGGCAACCCAAACAATTTTTCCAAAGAAAAAATCTTTCCGCCGATACATTCGGCAAGCAGCGCGTTTGCCACGAAAAATGCCGAGAAAAACAGAAACAGTCGATTGGGTTTGTATTTGAGAAACGACGTCATTAGCGTAAAGTAAAAAATAAGTAAATCTGTATCAGCAAAAATACAATGTTTGCGATGCCGATATATTTCGGAAAAGGAACGTTTTTTTCTTTTTTGCCCAATATCCAAACCAACGCAAAAGCTATATTGGCGACGGGTGCAATCAGCCAGCCAAGCAAAATTACGTGGCTCGCCAAGTCTTGCTGCGTGATGAATTGCCAATAGCGTAGATACAGCGCCACCAGAAAAAATATATTGCAGATAAACGCAACTTTGCCGAGAAAACGTAAGGACATGGCTGCAAGATAGTTAGGAAAGTCGGAAAAGACAGGAAGTCGGAATGTTGGGTAAGTCCGGAAGATCGAAAAATTATGAATAATGAGTTATGAATTGTGATTTCTGGACTTTCTATCTTTCTTTAATTTCCGGACTCAATTCCGACTTTCGGACTTCCTGACTGGCTTTCCATTATTACTTTTTACTTTTTACTTATTTGTGGGTATTTTGCGCCTGTAACAACAAGATTGAATCTACATGAAAAATGTTTCCTGGAAGAAGATTTTGCCGCATGTGTTGGCGATTGTAGTGTTTTTGGCGATTGCCGTGATTTATTGCAGGCCGGCGATGGAAGGGCAAGTTTTGCAACAGACGGACGTCATTCACTGGAAAGGAATGGCGCAGGACGCATTCAACTATAAAGAAAAACACGGAAGCTTCCCGTTGTGGAACAAAGCTTTGTTCAGCGGTATGCCCAACTATCAGGTGGCGATGGACAGCAAGTCGTATCTGGTTGATTTTCAGAAATATCTGAGTCTGGGATTGCCGAATCCAGCGAGCTTTTTCTTTTTGGCCTGCATCGCTTTTTACATATTGACGATGGCATTTGACCTGGAAGTTGTCGTCGGCGTATTGGCGAGTTTGGCGTTTGCGTATGCGACCTATGATCCCGTAATTATTATGGCGGGACACGAGAGCAAAATGATTGCGTTGGCACATGCGCCGGGATTGTTGGCGGGCATCTTGTTGATTTTCAAAAGGAAATATTGGATTGGATTGGCGGTTGGCGTCCTGTATGCCACGATGGAAATCGGTGCCGACCATCCACAGATTACTTATTATTTGTTATTGGTAATCGGCATTATGACCCTGTTTTATATTGTCAAATGGATCAAGGAAGGGCAGATTAAGCACATGATTGTTTCGTTGGCGTTGGCGTTGCTTTGCGGTGCTATCGGCGTCGGAAATTCCGCTCGAATCCTGATGGCAACATACGAATATTCCAAATTTACCATGCGAGGCGGTAAGACAGTCGACGCGGGAAAAGGCGCGGACGGTACTGCCGTGCAAACCAAAACTACCGGACTGGACGAAGATTACGCTTTCCAATATAGTTTGGGTAAAAGTGAAGGTCTGGTATTGATGATGCCAGACGCTTTCGGCGGAAGTTCCATGGAAACTTTGGACGAAAACTCGCATGTAGCCGAACTTTCTCCGCAACTGGCGCAGCAGCTTCCGAAATATTGGGGCGGTATTGCGCCGTCGACGTCGGGACCGCCTTATTCCGGAACCTTGATTTGTTTGTTGGCGATTGTCGGTTTGGCGGTTTTGCCGAAAGACTCGGATAAATGGTGGTTGCTGGCTTCTTTGATTTTTGGGTTGATATTGTCGTTTGGACAATATTTGCCGGGCATCAACGGCATTTTGTTCAAATACATGCCGATGTACAACAAGTTCCGCGCGCCGTCGATGGCGATGGTGATTCCGCAGCTCGTATTGCCGATTATGGCGGCTTTGAGTTTGGACCAGTTATTTTTCAAAGGAAAAAAAGAATGGGACATCAAAACCGATTTCAAACCGATATTGTACGCTTTGGGTGGTGTATTGGCTGTTTGTGTATTGGTATATTTGTTCAACGACTATACAAGTCCGATGGATGACCAGCTCAAAAGTGCGTTGGGCGAACAAGCTAATACGGTGTTGAGCGCATTGCATCAAGACCGAAAATCGATGCTTGGCGGTGGTATTGGACGTGTTGTTTTGTTCTCGATTTTATTGTTGGCGGGGATTTTCCTGTATGTAAAAAAGATTGCCAAACCAGTCGTCATCGTTGCCGTTTTCTTGGTCGTGACATTGGCTGATTTGTTTGCGGTCAATACCAAATACCTAAATGCGGAAAGCTACCAAGAACCAGAATCGGTACAGACTTCCGCTTTTTCGCCAACACCAGCCGAACAGCAAATCATGCAGGACAAAACGCCGCATTACCGCGTATTGAACCTGGCAACCGATCCGTTTACCGATGCGATCACGTCGTATTATTTGCGTTCCATTGGCGGTTATCATGCAGCCAAACTGCGTATTTACCAAGACCTTATCGAAAACCAGTTTGCCAAAAAAAGCGGCGGTCTCAATATGTCGGTTTTGAATATGTTGGACACGAAATACCTCATCGTTGCGCCGCAACAACAAAACCCGCAGCAACCGCAAGCGCAGCAAATGGTACAGCAAAATCCGGATGCATTGGGTGCGGCTTGGTTTGTCCAAAATATCCAATACACCAACGGACCGTTGGAAGGTTTGAATGCTTTGGGAACTTTCGATCCAAAAACGACGGCGATTGTCGACCAGTCCAACCAATCCAAAGTGGGCAATATCCAATATGATTCCACGGCAAAAATCGAATTGACGGCGTACGACAACGATGCGCTTCAATATACGACCAACGCCCATACGCCGCAGTTCGCCGTATTGAGCGAAATCTATTATCCGGCTGGCTGGAATGCGTATGTCGACGACAAAAAAGTCGATTACGTCAATGCCAACTACGTTTTACGCGGTATTGCCGTTCCGGCGGGCAAACATACTGTTGCGTTCAGATTTGAACCGCAGTCGGCCGTCGTCGGACAAAAAATCATCTATGCGTCCAATACGTTTTTCTGGATTTGCTTCGCGTTCGGAATTTTTGGATTCGTGAAGTCGAAAAAACAGGACGCGTAGAATGGCTAGGAACGAAACTGTCCGCGTGGTTTCCGTGGCGCCGTATCAATTTTTGCCGGCGAAATTTGGCGGACACAAAGCGGTCGCTTTTTTCTACCGTTTTCTTTCGCGGGAAGTTGATTTTTCCTGCGTCAGCGTGAACAACAACGAAAACGACGTATTTGCAGACTATCCGCAATACAAGGTTTTGGGAAGTTCGGTATTGCGTTATGCCAATTTTTTCAATGTCTTCAAAATTGGGAAAATCGTCCAACGCAACAAAGCGACGCATGTCATGACGGAACATCCATATTTGGGTTGGATGGTTTTGTTGTTACGCCTGTTTTACGGAAGCAAAGTCGTGATCCGTTCGCACAATATAGAAGCGCTGCGTTTCAAAACGGTGGGCAAACGGTGGTGGCGGATTTTGTATCGGTACGAAGGATTTGTCTACCGAAAAGCCGATGCCGTTTTTTTCATTACGGAAGAAGATCGACAATTTGCTATTGAAAAATATGGCGTCGACGCAGCCAAGTCGACGGTCGTGACGTACGGTTTTCAACCGCCGCAGACTTTTTCGGCTGAATGGAAAACGAACGTTTCTCAACTTATCCGAACGAAAAACGATATTCCCGGCAACAAAAAAATATTGCTGTTCAACGGCGATTTTGGGTACAAACCCAATGCGCAGGCTCTCGACATATTAGTCAACGAAATCTTACCGAAACTCGAAAAACGCCTTTCCGATTTCGTATTGGTCATTTGCGGAAAATCCATTCCCGACGATGTTTTAAACTATAAAAATCCGCACCTTATCGTCAAAGGTTTCGTGGACGATATTGGTGCTTATTTTGCTGGTTCGGATGTTTTTCTAAACCCGATTATCGATGGCGGCGGCATCAAGACAAAACTTGTGGAAGCCTTGTCTTACCGGACTTTGGCGGTTTCTTTTGAAAGAGGCGCGATCGGCGTTCCCAAATCCGTCATCGACGATAAACTGGAAATCGTTCCCGATGGCGACAGCTCTGCTTTTGTAGACGCAATCTTGATGCAGCTTCACAATCAATCTGCCTGGGACGATGACAAATTCACGGCTTATTTTAATTGGGAACACATTGCAAGAAATGCGGCGGCGTTTTTGGGTAATGGGGGGATATAAGCAAAGTTCAAGAATAACCGTAAATGCCAACTTTTGTAAACCAATTACCAGGTCGGCAACAGTATATCTTACAGGGGTACCCATTTCGCAGGTTCCCAAAGCGAAACAATAAAAAATGTTGGTCAGAGCAAAAAACTTCCAACTTATAACTCAATTTCCTATCTTCGGAAAAACATCTACGATTGTCCGAAACCATTGACGATAGAAAGGTTTTTTCGCTGTTGGAAGTCAATAGCAGCATCAAACGCACGATTACGGAACGTTACAGCACTTCGTTTTGGGTGATGGCGGAAATGAACAAACTCAACCATTATTCGCATTCCGGACATTGCTATCCCGAACTGGTCGAAAAGAAAGACGGCAAAACGCTGGCGCTGATGAACGGCTTGCTCTGGCGCAACGACTACGAACGTGTCAATACAAAATTTCTCCATGTACTGAAAGAACCGCTCAAAAACGGCATCAAAATCCTGTTTCTAGCTTCCGTCAACTACGATCCCGTTTACGGCGTGAGTCTGTGGATCAAGGATATTGACCCGTCTTTTTCCTTGGGCGAACTCGAAAAAGAAAAACAGGAATCGATGATGCGCCTGCACGCGGAAGGGATTTTTGACCGCAACAAATCCTTGCCGTTGGCGCAGTTGCCGCAGCGTATTGCGATTATCAGCGTGGAAACGAGCAAGGGCTATTCCGATTTTCTGAAAGTATTGGACGGCAATCCTTTTGGCTATACATTTTTTCATCTGCTGTTTCCGGCGTTGTTGCAGGGCGAGCGTTCCGTGCCTTCGATCATACGCCAACTCGATCTGATCAAAAAAGTATTGCATCATTTCGATTTGGTAGCGATTATTCGCGGCGGTGGCGGCGACGTTGGCTTGTCGTCTTACAACAATTACGAATTGTCGGCGGCGATCGCGCAGTTTCCGATTCCGGTGATTACGGGTATTGGACATTCCACCAACGAAACCGTTTCGGAAATCGTTTCGTACAAAAATGCCATCACGCCCACGGAATTGGCGGACTGGCTGTTGCAGCTTTTTCACAATTTCGCCGTTCCGGTACAGGATGCGGAAAAACTGATATTGGCAGAATCGCGGCAAATCATTTTTAGGGAAGAACAAAACCTAATGCAGCTGCTGCGTTTGTTTCGTTCGGTTTCGTCCAATACGACGCGACCGTTGGTGCAGCGGCTGGACAATATAGCGGCGTCGATCGGACATTTTTCCAAAAACATATTGCAGCATTCCAAAACGGAATTGTTGCATTTGGAAAAACAAGTCGCGCTTGCCAATCCCGAAAACCTCTTGAAACGTGGTTTTTCGATTACGCGCGTCAACGGAAAAATCGTGTATTCCATCACGGACGTTACACCCAATACGGAAATCGTGACGCAGCTCATGGACGGACAAATTCATTCGATTATTGAAAAAACGGAAAATAATGGCGGAACAAATTAACTATACGGAAGCTTTTCAGGAATTGCAGGAAATCGTGACGGCGATGGAAGACGGAGATATTGATCTCGACAATCTTTCCGAAAAAGTAAAACGCGCCGCTTATCTCATCGGTGTCTGCAAAAACAAGCTGAGCTCCACGGAAGAAGACGTCCAAAAGATATTGCAGGAACTCAGTTCCAAACCGGAAAGTACGGAAGAGGGCGTTTAAAATTGAGGGTCGACGGTTGGCAATGGACCATGAGGACGGTTGAATGTTGTATTTGGTGTCATTTTCGTGGTTGGTGTCCGCTCATGGAAAATAGTTGTTGGTCAGCGACCGACAATGGCGGAAAAGCGTCATGAGATTGCTTCGCTTCGCTCGCAATGACGTTGAAATGCTACGATATTGATGATGTTCAAGCGCGTATGGATTGGCGTTTTCTTGTTATTATATTTACTCATCGTCCAAACGGCCTTAATGCCTGAACGTTAAGAAAATCAATGAAATAAGCCGAGAGAAATAAAAGCTGTTTGAGCGCAGCGAGTTCTTTTATTTCCGGCTCATGAGTTGATTTTTTAGTTCAGTCATTACAGCCTTGATCTTTTGGTTCTTATACAAATGAAATAATTATTTTCAATTGTATTGGTGATTGCTACGCAGTTCTATCCAGAGAAAAGAACATCAGACTTTAAATCCAATATACTTTTTAACCTGTCGAATACATGAAAAAATACCTACTCGGTTAATGTTTTTCCTAAATATGTAATACCTTAAAAATTAATGCTTGTTTACTTGTTTTTTCCGTAATTTCAAGGGGGAAATTATAGTCTAGCAAACATGCAATATTTTTTCACTTGAAAATCTCGAATCATGAGCACGTACGAACAAGATTTTTTCGTCCACACCGACCAAAACGTGTGGAACTATTCGCTGTTTACGGACGAAGAAGTCCGCAATTTTCAGGCGGGAACTAATTACCATATTTACGATTTTTTTGGCAATCACGCGTTGACGGTATTGGATACGCCGGGCGTTTATTTTTCGGTGTGGGCGCCGTACGCGACGATGGTCACTGTCATTGGAGATTTCAATGATTGGGACAAGACGAGCCATCGCCTGATTGTCCGCAAAGACGGTTCGGGTATTTGGGAAGGTTTTATTCCCAATATAAAAAAAGGTTCGCTTTACAAATATTTCCTCTTAAATCCCAAAAACGAACAACTGGAAAAAAGCGATCCCGTTGCCAACTATTGGGCGCCAAGGCCGAGCACCAATACGATTACATGGAACCTGGACTATAAATGGAAGGACGCGAAATGGATGAAAAAACGAGCCAACCACAATTCCCTAAAATCACCTTTTTCGCTGTACGAAGTGCATTTGGGAAGCTGGATGCGTCCCGACAAAAACAACGAAACGGCGTACAATAGCTATCGGCAGATGATCGAACTATTGGTTCCCTACGTCAAGAAAATGGGATTTACGCACGTGGAAATCATGCCCGTGATGGAGTTTCCGTTTGACGGAAGTTGGGGGTATCAAGGTTTGGGCTATTTTGCGCCGACGAGCCGATTTGGAACGCCGCAGGATTTTATGGCGTTGGTCGACGCATTTCACCAAAACGATATTGGTGTCATATTGGACTGGGTGCCTTCGCATTTTCCCAATGACGATCACGGATTGTACAATTTCGACGGTTCGCACGTGTACGAATATGCCGATACGCGAAAAGGTTTCCATCCCGATTGGAATTCCTATATTTTCAATTACGGCAGGGGAGAAGTGCGCAGCTTTTTGATCAGTAGTGCGCGTTTTTGGTGTGATATTTTTCATGCGGACGGTTTGCGTGTGGACGCGGTGAGTTCGATTATCAAGCTCGATTATAGCCGCGAGGACGGCGAGTGGGAAGTGAACCAATATGGAGGCAACGGCAATATTGAAGCGATACAGTTTGTCAAAGATCTCAACGAAATGCTGTTCCGCGATTTTCCCGATATACAAACCATTGCGGAAGAATCCACGGACTGGCCGGGAGTCAGCCGACCTTTGTACGACGAGGGTTTGGGTTTTGGGATGAAGTGGATGATGGGCTGGATGCACGATACATTGGACTATTTCAAAATCGATCCTATTGACCGTAAATACGAGCAGAACAAGTTCACGTTTAGCATGATGTATTTTTACGACGAAAACTTCATGCTGCCATTGAGCCACGACGAAGTTGTCCACGGCAAAAGTCCGATGATCTACAAAATGCCTGGCGACGAATGGCAGAAGTTTGCCAATCTACGTTTGCTGTACACGTATATGTTCACGCATCCGGGCGGAAAACTTTTGTTTATGGGAAGTGAATTTGGCACAACTTCCGAATGGAACTACAAATCCGAACTGCCTTGGGAGCTGCTCCAATATGAACCGCATCAAGGAATGCAGAACTGCGTGAAAGGTTTGAATGTATTGCTGCGCGAAAATCCTGCGATGTATCAGGAACAGTTTTCGCCTGACGGTTTTGAATGGGTGGATCTGGAACACCGCGACGAATCGGTGATGGTGTACATGCGCAAAACTGCCAATTCGCCTAAGGATGATCTGCTTATTATATTGAACATGACGCCCGTCGTTCGTTGGAATTGGCCGATACGTGTCAACGGAAATGGAAATTGGGAAGAAATTTTCAATAGTGATATTGCTGAATTTCACGGTACGGGCGAAATTTACAATCCCGAAATCCAAACGATATTGGACGACGAGGAAAATGACCAATATAAAATCGATGTGAATCTGCCGCCATTGGCTGGGATCGTATTGAAAAGAGTGGGCAAGTGATTGTAATTATTTAACTCGCGTATGCATGAGTGAGGAGCGAGCGATGCTTGTATCCTGGGCTATTTACGCACCAGCACCGCTAATGCTTGCGCAAGTTTTGGATTTCTGGTGATGACTACAATGACCCTGTTTTATTAAAAGGGTCATTCGTGTTAATAAGATAAAAAACGTAACCTCCAGTGCGGTAAAATTCCACAGGATTTTCTAGTGAAACATTACATACGAAATCAATATCGCCGCGATCACGCCAATAATATCGGCGGCTAATCCCGCCCAAACCGCATAGCGTACTTTTTTGATACCGACACTGCCAAAATAAAGCGCCAATATATAAAACGTCGTATCGGCTGATCCCATAAAAGTACAAGCCGTTTTGCCGACAAACGTATCTGGTCCAAAAGATTTCATGACGTCGATCATCAAACCGCGCGCACCGCTACCGCTAAAAGGTTTCATAATGGCGACGGGCAACGCGGGAACAAAATCTGTATTGAGCCCAGCGGCGTGTATACACCATGCAAGCCCGTCCGTAATATAACCCAGCGCGCCGCAGTCACGGAAAACGCGAATGGCGACAAGCATTCCGACGAGATAGGGCATGATTTTTACAATTACGTCAAAACCGTTTTTGGCACCGTCGATAAAAGCATCAAAAACCGAAACTTTTTTGTAGGCGGCTGCAACGATGATGCCGACGATAATCGCCAACAAAATGAGGCTTCCTGCTATTTTGCTAAACACATCGCGTTGCGCAGGCGAAAGTGCATTGACGCCCACCAATATAGCGGTGATGATTGCTACAATTCCCAATATCCAACCGACCAAAACCGCGTCCCACTTGAGTTTCTGACGGATGCCGACCAATATGATGGCCGAAATTGTGGTGCAAACCGTCCCCAATACGCAGGCTATGAAAATGCTGGCCGGTTCGTGCGAGCCGGCTGCTAGGCGATAGGCGATGATGGACAATGGAATGAGTGTCAGTCCGCTCGTGTGCAATACGAGAAACATGATCTGCGCATCGGTCGCCGTATCTTTTTTCGTGTTGAGTTCTTGCAGGCTGTTCATGGCTTTCAGTCCAAAAGGGGTCGCCGCATTGTCGAGCCCGAGCATATTGGCGCTGAAGTTCATCACCATTTCGCCCATGGCAGGATGGTTTTCGGGTACGCCAGGAAAAAGGCGTTTCATGAACGGATTCAATAGTTTGGCTACTTTGTTGATCGCGCCGGCTCTTTCGGCAATGTTCATCAAGCCCAAAAAGAAAATCATCGTTCCTGCCAACGGAAACGCTACGTCGACGACCGAACTTTTGGCAGAGTCAAAAATGCCGTCCGTCAAGGTTTTGAAAATTTCCGTGTCGCCGAAACAAACCAACCGTATCAACGCAATTACAAAAGCCACCACAAAAAACAATATCCAAACAATATTCAACGCCATGTCCTTTTTTTAAGATGTAGTCTGTAAAATAAAAACAATTATCGCAGTATGGACGATAATTTTATGGGTCAACTTCCATAAAAGCATAAAGCCCCGATAATTTTTTATCAGGGCTTTATATTGGTTCGGGCTTTTTTAAAATAATCTATTTGTGATGATTAGTAAGCTCTTGCAAACAAAACTCTCTGCGTGGAAGGTTTTCCGGTCAATATACATTTTCCGTCTTTCAAAGGATTGTCCAACGGAATGCAACGAATTGTTGCTTTCGTCAGTTCCTTGATTTTTTCTTCCGTTTCCGGCGTGCCGTCCCAATGTGCGGCAATAAAACCTGCTTTTGTATCCAAAAGCTGCACAAATTCGTCCCAGTTGTCGGCTTTCGTGATATGCTCGTCGCGGAATTTCAGGGAACGGTCAAACAGGTTTTGCTGGATCTGCGCCAACAAATAGGCAACCGTATTGGTCACGCCGTCCAAAGAATAAGTGCTTTTTTCTTTGGTGTCGCGGCGGGCGATTTCCACGCTGTTGTTTTCCAAATCCCTTGCTCCAAGCGCAATACGGACAGGAACGCCTTTCTTTTCGTATTCCGCAAATTTCCAGCCTGGACGTGCCGTGTCGTCGTTGTCGTATTTCGCACGGATTCCCGCAGCTTTCAACGCCGGCAATATTTCGTCCAATACTTTGGCGTCGATGGTATTTTTTTGTTCATCACCCTTGTATATGGGAACGACGACGACTTGTATTGGTGCGATTTTCGGTGGCATGACCAGGCCGTCATCATCGCCGTGTGCCATGACCAACGCGCCGATCAAACGTGTACTTACGCCCCAGCTCGTCGCCCATACGTAATCCAGTTTGTTGTTTTTATCGCTGAATTTTACGTCAAATGCTTTGGCAAAATTCTGACCGAGGAAATGCGAAGTTCCCGCCTGTAAGGCTTTTCCGTCCTGCATCAACGCTTCAATACAATATGTGTCTTCCGCGCCTGCAAAACGTTCGTTTGGACTTTTTACGCCGCGCACGACAGGTAGCGCCATGTAGTTTTCGACAAAATCGGCGTAGACATGCAGCATTTTTTGTGCTTCCGCGACGGCTTCGTCTTTGGTTGCATGTGCGGTATGTCCTTCCTGCCACAAAAATTCCGCCGTACGCAAAAACAAACGCGTGCGCATTTCCCAACGGACAACGTTTGCCCACTGATTGACCAATATAGGTAAGTCGCGGTAAGACTGGATCCAGCCTTTGTACGTATTCCAGATGATGGCTTCGCTCGTCGGGCGCACGACCAGTTCTTCTTCGAGTTTTGCTTCAGGGTCTACGATGAGTTTTCCTTTTTGGTCGGGGTTGGTTTTCAGGCGATAGTGCGTTACGACCGCGCATTCTTTCGCAAAACCTTCCGCGTTTTTCTCTTCCGCTTCAAAAAGGCTTTTGGGGACAAATAAAGGGAAGTAGGCATTTTGGTGGCCAGTGTCTTTGAACATTTTGTCCAATACCTGCTGCATGTTTTCCCAAAGTCCATATCCGTAAGGCTTGATGACCATGCATCCGCGGACGGCACTATAATCTGCCATTCCACCTTTGATTATCAAGTCGTTATACCATTGTGAGTAATCCTGCTCCCGCGACGTAATTTCTTTATTCATAAATTTTTTAGTTCTCTAACAATTTTTCGACAAAATGCCAACATGTGTTGACCGGTTTTCGTATATTTATATACAAGGAATAGGCAATGGTCAAAAACCTATTGATATTGTGCGTTGCAAAAGTAGTAACTTCGCTCAATAATATTTGGGTTAAACATTTGAATATTGTGGAAGTCCAATTTTAAGTCAGAAAGGAAATATTAAAAGCTTTATTTATGAAAACGAACATATTATTGACGGGTTTGGCAATTGCGGCATTTAGCAGTTGCACCGTCGTTTACCAAAATCCGAACGCGGGAGTAGGCCGGTCTTCCGATGTGGTGCAGGATGAAGGTAACTACGCCTACAACAACCCAAGGGCGCAACGCAACAATCCAAATTACAATAATCCGAACGATGTATTGGATGGCGACACGACCAGCGATGGCGATGAGCCTTTGATTACGTTTGACAACAATTATTACGACAACGGTTATGTCTACAATCCATATTACATGGGTGGTGGTTTCTACGCCGGCAATCCATTTTGGGGTGTAGGTCTGTATCCAAGTTGGAGCTGGGGTATGGGCTATTCTCCATACGGTTGGGGTATTGGTATCGGCTACGGCTGGGGCGGTTATTACGGTTGGGGCAGCCTCTACTACGGTTGGGGCGGTATGTACGGCTGGCCTGGTTATTATGGCTGGGGACCCGGTTGGGGTTGGGGCGGTTACCACCGCAATTATTCTCCGTATATCGTAGGCGGCGGTTTTTCCAGAGGTGGCCGCGGTAATTATTTGTCCGGAAGAAATGGTGTCGTAATGCGCAACGGCGTTGGTGGACGAGGCGTTGTCACTAGCCGTGGTACAGTGGGCGGAACTGGATTTTCGCGCAGATCGAACAATAACCTTGTTGTGCGCAATATCACTTCAAATACCGCAAACGGTCGCGTTACTTCCAGCAATGGATTTTCTAGAGGTTCGGCGCGTACGTTCTCTACGGACAATGCGAGCAGAATGTACAACAACGACGGAAATCGTGTGATGAACCGTAGCAATAATGCTGGTAGCTTCAACAGAGGTTATGCGGCTCCTCAGCAGCAAACTTATAGTAGACCTCAAAGCAACAATGTACAAAGAAGCTATTCACCTCCTGTACGTAGCAGTGGATCTAGCTTTGGCGGCGGCGGAGGTGGTGGATTTTCCCGCGGTGGCGGTGGGGGCGGCGGCTTCTCTCGCGGTGGCGGAAGACGTTAAGCTTAATCGTTTAAAAAACAACCATAAAAAAGACTGGCAGGCCGTCGCGTTTGCCGGTCTTTTTGTTTTTACGGAAAGGCGTATATTGAAATCACTTTTTAAATCTTGAAAATATGCAGCCAACTATTTGTATCAAACGAGCGTACGACGATCCGTCCGAAAAAGACGGCTATCGTATATTGGTGGATCGTCTGTGGCCAAGAGGTATTGCAAAAAAAGATTTGCCTATTGACGAATGGGCAAAAGATATGGCGCCTACGACCGATCTACGCAAATGGTTTGGACATCTTCCAGAACGCTGGAATGAATTTAAACGGCTCTATACTGTCGAATTAAAAGACAATCCTTCCGTGGAAACTTTTATACAGACACATCGCCAATATCCTATAATAACATTGGTCTCTGCGGCGAAGGACGAAGCACATACGCACGCCTTAGTACTACAGGATTTTTTAAAGAAGAAATTTTCAAAAAATAATTAAAACAGCGCGGTGCGAATAACTATAATTCGCGCCGCGCTGTTTCTAGTTTACTAGGATATGGAAATACTATAGTCCTATATTGATGCCAATAGAATAGTGCGTGCCCGCATAAGGGAAATAATAATTATAGTTGGTTGGCTGACTGTTTGCATTGCCGTCAACCCAATAAGAATAAGCCGCTCCGTTGGTATAGTACATTTTGTTAAATGCGTTGTACACATAGCCTATAATATCTAGTTGTTTCAACGCTTTTGTTTTGATACTATATATTGCTCTAATATCTTGGTTGTAATAGTCCGCAATTTTTCTAGTATTGTCCTGTGTATTGTCCAGATATTGTTTGCCTACATATTTCCCTATCAAGCTCAGTTCTAGGTTTTGTATAGGTTTGGTATTGATAGTCGCGGCTCCTATAATATTAGGCGAAAAAGAAATATCCTTATTGTGATAGTCGACAGCTTGTTGGCCTAAGTAATTAGACATGTCAATATCGTCGTAAGCATCGTAGTATGCCGTGAAGTTTCTGATTTTGTTTTTGCTGAAAGTAACGTTGGCATTGGCGTTGAGCCAATCTGCAAAAACATAGCTTCCTTGCAGTTCAATGCCTGCACGATAACTATTAGGAACGTTGAATCGTGTGAATGCACCTACGTCGTTCATTTTTCCTGTTAATACCAATTGGTTTTTATAGTCCATATAGTATAGTGTCGCAGCCCAACTATAATTCTTTTCAGTTTTGGACGCACCAAGTTCAATATCCTGTAGGCGTTCACTATTGGGCTGTTGCGTTCTCGTTTCAAAATCGTCGCGACCTGGTTCTTTGTTTGCCATCGCATAACTTAGGAATGCATTGTAGCCATCTTTTACGTAACTAACGCCAACTTTAGGATTGAAAAAATTAAAACTTCTATCAACGTCCAGCGTCGGATCATCGTCGAAACCATTGATTTTATGACGTACGTGACGATATTGTGCATCTGCAAAAAAGTTCCAATAACTATTAAAACTATGCATCCATTTTAGGTAAATGTTCTGGTCGTATTTATGCGCTGGAAGGTCGCCGTAATATTTATAGTCATCCGGAATGCCACCGTTTTGCGTCCATAAAATATAGCCATAATGTTTACCGTCGTATTGTGTCCATGCGCCGCCTAGTGTGAGTTCGTCTGCATTTTTTTTGTATTGCAATGCAAATGTTTGTCCGTAAAAATAATTGTCGAGCCAACGCTGACGGATCAAGTCCGTACTATGTATTGTGTCGCCAACCTTTGGTACATAAGGATCTACGCCATAATCTGTATAGTCTGCACCATTTTTATATTCCTGATAATAGCCATAACCGCGCGAAAGGAAATTGCCAATATTCAAATTCAAATACGGCGACAATTTTTGATTCCAGAATAGTTGATAATGGTTTTGTGTATAGTTGTCGGTTTGGTTATTATAGTAAGTGCCGTCAATTTCTTTAAATCCTATTTCGTTATAGCGACGGCCATAAGCCTCAATATTACCTTCGTAAATACCATTCCAAGCTTGATAGGTTTTTTCTTTTCCTGTGATAAAATTAAATTTCAGGGATGTTTTTTCGCTTACATATCCTGTCGAAAACAACAGCGATTGCAACCTGCTGCTGGCACGTTGCACATAACCATCAGAGCTGATATTGCTCAACCTTACGTCTGCATAAAAATGGTCGTTGAGCAGTCCTGTCCCTGCCGAAACCGTATTTTTCCAGCTATTGAACGAGCCATAAGTATTGTTTATTTGCGTGTAAGGCAATGCATGTACATCGTTGGTATTGATATTGATCGTCGCACCAAAAGCGCCCGCGCCGTTGGTCGAAGTACCTACGCCACGTTGGATTTGGATGGAAGATGCCGAGGACGCGACATCCGGAACGTCCACAAAAAATGCCCCTTGGCTTTCTGCGTCGTTATAGGGTATGCCATTGATGGTAACATTGGTGCGGGACGCATCCGAACCGCGAACGCGAATGCCGGTGTAGCCCATGCCGTTGCCCGCATCCGAATTGACCACGACCGACGGCGTTTGGTTCAATATATACGGCAAATCCTTTCCTGTATTGACTTTCGCGATTTGTGTTGCCGTGATTTCGGATTTGGCAAATGGTGCTTTGTCCGATGCGCGCACGGCCCGGACTTCCAGTGGTTCGAGTGCATTGTCGGCATCTTTCAACTGAATATTTAAAGGTGAAAAACCGTCTTCAAAATCAATCGTCCGACGATAGGGGAGTTTACCTACGGACAATACCGAAAGTTCAATATGCTCGTGCAACGGAATCTTTTCGGTGCTGAAATAACCGGAATCATTGGATTCTAAGCGGATTGTTTTGAGGGTTTCGCTGCTCAAGGAAATGACTGCGTTGCTTACAGGAGTGTTGCCGGAATAGATTTTTCCGGATAGTGTGTGCTGTGCTTGCGAACTTAAAACTGTTCCAAAAAGAAACAATACCGTTCCAAAAAATACTTTCTTCAATTCGAGAAAATTTGAAAATAATTAAAAGGAACAGGAAATCAAATGCGTGTGGTCGGCAGAAAAATGCCCATGTGGACACTAGGATATTGAAGCCTTCCCTTCGCAGGAATTACCCTGTTCAGGTTCAACGGGTAAAATCTCAGCAATCTGGTTTACAGAAAGCACCCCGAGGAATCATTTGGCAAAATAAAGCCGAAAAAACGAGAAAAAGAAATCGGTTTGAGAATTGTGTGGTGGGATTATGTTGGTTGTAGGGGCATATTGCATACGCCCCTACATGGATTATTTTATATTGGAGTTGTTCATGTCTTCCACCTTTCTGATAAAATCCTCCACGTCGTTTTGAAAACCGCTCATTTCGATTTTCATCAGCAGGGGGATTTTGTAGTGTTTGGAAATTTTGTCGGCAGCAAGTCCGAAGTTTTCGCCCCAGTTTCGGTTGCCGGTGGATGATACGGAAAGGATTTTGTCCTTGTTGTTTTTGACAAATACGGTTGTCGTCAGCGGAATATTGCCAAGTCCGATCGTAAACGTAATAAGGTGGCCGGGGCGTTCTATGGTTTCTTTGGGCTTGATCTTGACGATTTCCCAATCAGGTCTTTGTTTCTGGACTTTTTCTACAAAACGTTTGGTGTTGCCGGTCAGGCTATCGTAATAAAGGATCATTTTTCGCTTAAACTGAACAAACTGTCCACAAATTCATGTTTGTCAAATACCAACAGGTCGTCGATAGTTTCGCCAACGCCAATATATTTTACCGGAATCTTGAACTGGCTCGCGATGGCCAATACTACACCGCCTTTTGCCGTTCCGTCCAATTTGGTGATTGCCAAAGAGCGCACGTCGGTCGCCGCCGTGAACTGTTTGGCTTGTTCCAATGCGTTTTGTCCGGTCGATCCGTCCAATACCAACATCACGTCGTGCGGTGCGTCGGGAATTACTTTTTGCAATACGCGTTTGATTTTGCTCAACTCGTCCATCAAGTGGATTTTGTTGTGCAAACGGCCAGCCGTGTCAATAATCGCAACGTCTGCGCCTTGCGCCACCGCACTTTGTACCGTGTCAAATGCGACAGATGCCGGATCGGACCCCATGGCTTGTTTGACGATGGGGACGCCGACGCGTTCGCTCCAGATAACTAGCTGGTCAACTGCCGCCGCGCGGAAAGTATCCGCCGCACCCAATATGACTTTTTTGCCCGCTTTTTTATAGTTGTGCGCCAGTTTGCCGATCGTCGTGGTTTTTCCGACGCCGTTGACGCCGACGACCAATATGACGTAAGGTTTTTTGCCTTCGGGAGTCGCAAAGTTTTTGAAAGATTCGTCCGAGTGGTCGACCAGCAAACCTTCGATTTCGCTTTGGAGAAGCGTATTGAGTTCGCCTGTGCCGACGTATTTGTCTTTGGCGACGCGTGCTTCGATTCTTCTGATGATTTCGAGCGTGGTGTCGACGCCCACGTCCGCCATGACGAGCGCATCTTCCAAGTCATCCAAAACTTCTTCGTCGACGGTACTTTTGCCGGCTATCGCTTTGGTGATTTTGGAAAAAAAGCCTTCTTTCGTCTTTTCCAGACCTTGGTCCAGGCTTTCCTTTTCTTTTTTCCCAAATAGTTTATTGAAAAATCCCATGTGTAATTATGAGTTATGAATGATGAATGATGTGTTCTTCACGACGAACTACTTGCTTCCTGACTTTCGGACTGTCTGACTTTTTCCATTTCCAAATTCAAAATTACTTTCTCCATTCTGCCGGATTGTCGCGCCAAGCGTGCAAAGTTGCTTCCGCGGATTCGGGAATCGTTCCGTTGCTTTTGGCAAGTTCGATCAACGCCGTGTAGTTGGTCAAGGATTTGTAGGGGACGTTCGCTGCTGCAAAATTGTCCACCGCTTTCTGAAAACCATAGTTGAAAATCGAAACCATTCCGATGACTTCCACACCTTCCGCGCGCAATACGTCGACCACTTGCAGGCTGCTTTTTCCGGTGGAGATCAAGTCTTCGATAATGACGACTTTTTGCCCTTTTTGGTACACGCCTTCGATCTGGTTGCCCAGTCCGTGTTCTTTTGGTTTGGGACGTACGTACACATAAGGCAATTTCAGTTGGTCGGCTGCCATTGCGCCCCAAGGAATGCCCGCGGTTGCTACACCCGCCAATAGTTCGGCTTCCGGAAACATTTCAAAAATGACGTCACACATCTCGCTTTTGACAAAATCGCGGATAAATGGATAGGACAATACTTTTCGGTTGTCGCAGTATATGGGGCTTTTCCAGCCGCTCGCCCAGGTAAATGGTTGGTCCACGCTCAGGCGTACCGCGCCTGCCTGCAATAATTTTTCCGCTACGATTTTTTCACTAGAAAGAGACATGTATGATGCTGTTTTTGGAAGACGAAGGTAGTGTATAAAGGCAAAAGTTAAAAGTCAAAAACAAAAAGCGGTTTGAACGCTAAAAGTTGAACGCGGAAAGCGCAAAGAGCGAATGCTGTAAGGTTTGGATATAATGGCAAAATCTTCTTTTCATTGTCTGTCGTCAATTGTAAATTCTTTTCCCTACGTTTGAAAAAAAAGTCATGGACAAACCAAAAATCATAGCGGCCGGCGGCCTTGTATTGAACGCAAACAGAGAATTGTTGATGATCTTCCGTTTGGGATATTGGGATTTGCCAAAAGGAAAATGGGAAGAAGGCGAGACGATCGAGGAATGTGCGGTCCGTGAAGTGGTGGAGGAGACAGGCATCCACAGCGTACAACTGGAAAAATTGGCAGGGCTGACCTACCACGAATATTTCAATACTTACACGCAGGAAGACGTGGTGAAAGAGACGCATTGGTTCCTGATGTCGATCCCCGATCTGCAGCAATTGACGCCGCAAACCAGCGAAGATATTCAAAAAGCGGAGTGGGTTCCTTTGGATAAAATCGCAGAAAAGCTGTCTTTGGCATATCCTACTATTCAAGATATTGTCCAACGCTCAAGTTTGATGTAACGGCGCGACCGTCGTTTTTTCTTGGTGAACCAATTCCATATTTATTTGTATTAAGTATTGGTAATCAATATACTTTAAGAAAAAAAGAGTAAAAAACGATGGGCAAAAACATTATTGTATCCAATAGACTTCCTGTTAAAATAGAATCGTCCGAAAACGGATTTGTCTTCCATACGAGCGAAGGCGGTCTGGCTACGGGGCTGGACAGTGTTTTTAGTAAAGGCAAGGAAAATATTTGGATCGGATGGCCCGGATTGTCGGTCAAGAGTGAAAAAGACCGAAGTTATGTAGCGGAAGAACTTGCCAAGAAAAAACTCAAACCTGTTTTTCTTTCCAAATCGGATATCGACGGGTTTTACCTCGGTTTTTCCAATGCAACTTTGTGGCCGGTTTTTCATTACGCGCCCAATTTTGCACGTTACAAAGACAAGGAATGGGAAATCTACCAGTCTGTAAACCAACAGTTTGCCGACTCAATCGAAAGTATATTGGAAGACGGCGACATGGTTTGGATACAGGATTACCATTTGCTGTTGCTGCCGCAGTTGGTGCGCGGTTTGGGAAAGAAAATCTCTATTGGATTTTTTCAGCATATTCCTTTTCCTTCTTTTGAAATTTTTCGGTTGATTCCGTGGCGCAAGGAATTACTGAACGGAATGTTGGGCGCCGATCTTTTGGGTTTTCATACGATCGACGACGTCAACCACTTTTTGGACTGTTCGATGCGTTTGCTGGACGCGACGGTCGATTCGAACGTGATCCGTTACAACCGAAATATTTGTGCGGTCGACGCTTTTCCGATGGGGATCGATTTTGAAAAATTTGACAAAATCTTGCCTTCCGAACCCAAAACCTTACACAATATCCAATTGTTGGAACAGCAATTCCAAGGACAAAAACTGATTTTATCTATTGACCGTTTGGATTACAGCAAAGGCATATTGCCGCGTTTGCGTGCGATAGAATTGCTTTTTGACGAACATCCAGAGTTTAAAGGGAAGGTCTCGCTGTTGATGATCGTCGTCCCTTCGCGCGATACGATTTTCCGTTACAAGGAACTCAAAGACGAAATCGACAAAATTGTGGGCAATATCAACGCGCGTTTCCGTACGATCGGCTGGGAGCCGATCCATTATTTTTACCAATCTTTTTCGCCGGATTATCTTTCGGCTTTGTATCAAATTACGGCGGTTTGTCTGGTCACGCCGATGCGCGACGGTATGAACCTGGTAAGCAAAGAATACGTGGCGAGCCGCGGCAACAACGACGGGGTATTGATATTGAGCGAAATGGCGGGAGCATCGCGCGAACTGTATGATGCGTTGATTGTCAACCCCAACAATATCCGCCAAATCGCGGAAACCATCGTTCAGGCGCTGGATATGTCGCCGTCCGAACAATGTGCGCGTATGCAGAAAATGCGCGAAATCGTCCAAAAATTCGATATTCAGCATTGGGTAAAAATATTCATGGATAAGTTGCGGGAAGTCAAGCTGTTGCAGGAATCTTTCACGACGCGCAATATGGAAAAATACATTCCGCAGCTGCAAAACGATTTTGATAAAGCAGCCGAAAGGGTGTTGTTTTTGGATTACGACGGTACGCTGGTCGGTTTCAATACTTCTTTGGAAAAAACATTTCCGGATCGCGAACTGCACGATATTTTGGAAAAATTGTCTTCCTGTGAACAAAATCATATTGTCCTTATCAGCGGGCGCAACCACGAAACGCTGGAAAAATGGTTTGGACAATTGCCGATCGACATGATTGGCGAACACGGCGTTTGGAGCAAATATCAAGGGTTTGGTTGGGAGTCAATATCTGGTCTGAGCGATGAATGGAAAAAAGACGTTATGCCGATATTGGACGCGATTACCGACCGCACGCCGGGTTCTTTTATTGAGGAAAAAAGCAATTCACTCGTTTGGCATTACCGCAAAGCCGATACGGAATTGGGGAAATTGCGTGCCAACGAGATATTGAACGATTTAAGTTTTATCATTCGCAACAAAGGGTTGCAGTTCATGTTTGGCGACAAGATCGTGGAAATCAAAAATGCGGAAATCAGCAAAGGAAAATCGGTGCTTCGCTGGTTGGAATTGCATACTTTCGGCACCAAACCGTTTGTAATGGCGATTGGCGACGACACGACGGACGAAGACATGTTTACCGTATTGCAGGACTCGGATGACTACACCATCAAAGTCGGACAGAAAATGTCCCGCGCAAAATATTTCATCGAATCCTACCTGGACGTTCGAAAACTGCTAAAGCTAATGGAATAGTGGTCAGTCGTCGGTGGTTCGGAAGACTCAAAAATGATAGAAAAATATGAGATGGCGTAAATCGTCGCACCTCCTCGCAATGACGTCTTTATTTTGGATAGGTACTGTAGTATTTCAACGTCATTGTGAGCGGAGCGAAGCAATCTCGTCCAACTTTTATTTCTTCTAAACTGACGACTATTTTTTCCCCAATATAGCAACCGCTTGCGCCATCAAACCTTCTTCGCGTCCGACAAATCCCATTTTTTCGGCAGTGGTTGCTTTGATGGAAACGCAGTCCAAATGGATGTGGAGTATTTTGCTGATGGTTTCTTGCATTGCGGCAACGTACGGTTTGATTTTTGGTGCCTCAAGCGTTAAAGTAGAATCGATGTTGCCGATTTGCCAACCCGCATCGTCGATGAGTTTGTACGTTCTTTCCAATAGGATTTTGCTGTCGATGTTTTTGAATTCTGCGGAAGTGTCCGGAAAATGTTTGCCAATATCGCCCAGTGCCAACGCGCCCAAAAGTGCGTCGCAGATTGCGTGCAGCAGTACGTCCGCATCGCTGTGTCCGAGTGCACCTTTCGTGTGCGGAATTTTTACGCCGCCGATCCAGAGATCGCGTCCTTCGACCAACTGATGATAATCTACGCCTAATCCTATTTTGATGTTCATAATTGCAAAAGTAAAAAGGTAAAATTAAAAAGGCAAAACCATGATTGTGAATGGTTTTGCCTTTTTGTCATTGGATGTTTCAATACGATTATTCGTCGCTGGAACCATTTGCCATTGCCGTAAAGTCAAATATAACGCCGAACCGCAATGTATTGGAAAGTGGGTTTCTGTTCAGTCCGCTTCCAGATGGAGCTAAGTACGAAAAATTAATGTCGAATGCGCTGTATTTGATCCCGACGCCCGCCGTGAAATATTTGCGGTTGCCGGCTTCTTTGGTTTCCCAATAGTAACCTGCGCGAGCGAAAAACTGATTATTGTAATTGTATTCGCCGCCGAACGACGCTGCATAACTTTTGTTGCTGAACGATTTGGAAAAACCTTCGAAAACGCCCATGTTATAATAGTTCGCAACGGCCATTTTGTATGCCGTTTCGCTTGTGTCGCCGGAAGGGTAGACCGGTGCCAATATGTGGTTGACGTTCGCCGTAGCGGTTATTTTGCTCAATTCGTCCAGGCTCCATGTATTGGCAACGCCCACGCCGATATTGGCAGGCAGGAATTGTTTGGAATTTGGGTCGTTGGTGTACGAAATCTTACTACCCATATTGGACAAGGAAAGCGCACCGGTCAAACCAGCGCCGTTTTCGTCCAAATTGCTGTAAAACAAAGAAATGTCACCTGCGAAAGCTGTTCCGGCTTTGTAGACCGATCCGTTGATCGAGCCGCTGGCAAGGTTGGAATTGATGTATCGAAACGTTGCCGCCGCACTGAATACGTCCGTTATTTTTTGTGCAAAACCGCCTTCGAAGGAAAATTCACGCGGGCGTGTATTTTGCAATACGTCACCGTTTTCGTTTGTCAATGTCATTTGGCCCAGGTTGAAATAACGAATACCGCCGAATACGGCTTGGTTTTCGTTCAGTTTGCCGTACGTTCCCAAAGTCATCATGTACACATCTGGCGCGACATCTTTCAACCATGGCGTATAGTTCAGCGAAACCTGCCCGTTGGATTCAGCGAAAACGGTTTTTGCACCGTTCCAGAAAGTCGCGTTTGCGTCAGGCGACAATGCCAAGCCGGCATCGCCCATCGCACCTGCGCGCGGGTCGGGCGAAACCCTCAAGAAAGGTACCGAAGTGCTGACGATGTTGATTGACTGTGCATTACTTTGGTGTGCCAAAAACAATACAGATAGACCTAAAAACCAATGTTTACGATTCATATTGACCAAATAAGTAATTGTATAACGGCTTTTTGGCTGTTCTATTGCCAAAAAAAGGACGGCGTTGTGCGAATTCGCTTATTTAATCGCTTTTCAGGAATTATCTTCGCGCCATGATTTATCCATATCTCCGTAGTGCATTGTTCCAGTTTTCACCTGAAAAAGCGCATCATCTCAGCATGAACGCACTCAAGATCGCCAATAATACGCCGATTGTTAATGGTTTGGTAAAAAAGCAATTCCGAAAAGAATTTCCGCGTTTGGAAAAGGAAGTGATGGGATTGCATTTTTCCAATCCGGTCGGTTTGGCGGCTGGTTTTGACAAAAATGCACTGTATCTGGATGAATTGGACGCGCTCGGTTTCGGTTATATGGAAATCGGGACGGTGACGCCAAAAGGACAGCCCGGCAATCCGCAACCGCGCCTTTTCCGTTTGCCGAAAGACAAGGCGCTTATCAACCGAATGGGATTCAACAACGACGGCGTGGACGCGGCACGTGACCGTTTGGCACAATGGCGCAAAAAAGGCGGTTCCAATATGATTGTCGGCGGCAATATTGGGAAAAACAAGGTGACGCCCAACGAAGATGCGTGGCGCGATTACGAGATCTGTTTTCAGACCTTGTTTGACTACGTGGATTATTTTGTGGTCAATGTGAGTTCGCCCAATACGCCGGGTTTGCGCGAATTGCAGGAAAAAGGTGCTCTTTCCAAAATTTTGGGTGATCTGCAAAATATCAACCAAGGCAAGAGCAAACCAAAACCCTTATTGCTGAAAATCGCACCGGACTTGACCAATAGCCAACTCGACGATATTGCGGACATTGCGCGTACTTGCCAACTGGCGGGAATCGTGGCGACCAATACGACGATTTCGCGTGAAGGTTTGGTTACTGTCAAATCAGAAGTTGACGCTATCGGCGCGGGTGGCCTGAGCGGAAAACCCGTACGCGAACATTCAACGAAAATCTTGCGCTATCTTCGACAAGCTATTGATCCTAAGACGGTTATCTTGGCGAGTGGTGGTGTTTTTACAGGGGCAGACGCTGACGAAAAACTGAAAGCAGGCGCCGAACTTATTCAAATTTGGACAGGTTTTATCTATGAAGGTCCGATGATCGTTAGACGTATCTGCGAACACTTGGATAATGAACAATGAATAAGGAATAATTGGTAGTGTCTATTAATGTAATTTTTAGGAACTTCGTCGCCGCATGATTTCCCCCCAAACGATACAACGGATTACGGATCATATTGACATCGTGGATGTCGTAGGTGAATTTGTAAAACTGAAGAAAAGAGGTGTCAACTATCTTGGCAACTGCCCTTTTCACGGTGAAAAAACGCCGTCTTTTACGGTTTCGCCGACCAAGGAGATTTTCAAATGTTTCGGTTGCGGCAAGAGCGGCAACACGATTACTTTCCTAATGGAACACGAGCATATTGGCTACGTGGACGCGTTGAAATGGTTGGCAAACCGTTACAATATCGAAGTGGAGGAAACGGAAGTCAGCGACGAAGCTCGCGAGGCGCGGCAGCTTTCGGACAGTCTTTTTATCGTCAACCAATATGCGCAGAAGTTTTTTACAAACCAGTTGACCGATTCGCAGGACGGACGTGATATTGGGATGACGTATCTGCACGAACGCGGATTTACCAACGCGACGATCGAAAAATTTAATTTGGGTTACAATCCCAAAGACCGCGATATTTTTTACCGAGCTGCAATTCATGACCAATATAATCCGGAAGTTCTTTTAAAAACGGGGCTTGTCAGCCAGCGTGCCAACGGTGAAATCATTGACAATTACCGTGACCGTATCATTTTCCCCGTTCACAACGTGCAGGGAAAAATATTGGGTTTCGGTGCGCGCGTCATCGGAAAACCGCCTGCGAACGCTCCTAAATACATCAATACGCCGGAAAACGAGATTTACGTAAAAAGTAAGATTCTGTACGGGATTTACTTTTCGCGTCAGGCGATTGACCGTTTGGACGAATGTTATCTGGTCGAAGGTTACACGGACGTGATTAGCCTGTTTCAGGCGGGCGTCGAAAACGTCGTTTCCAGCGGCGGTACATCTTTGACGACCGATCAGCTACGTTTGATTAAAAAATACACCAACAATCTCACGATCATTTACGACGGCGACGCGGCTGGTGTCAAGGCGGCGATGCGTGGTCTGGATATGGCGATCGAACAAGGTCTGAACGTCCATTTGGTATTGATTCCAGACAATGAAGATCCGGACAGTTACGTCAAAAAAGTAGGTGAGGAGGCGTTCCGGAAATTTGTTGCGGAAAACAAAAAAGACATCATTCTTTTTCAGCTGGATGTCATGCTGAGCGACGCGGGCGACGACGTCAACAAAAAAAACGACGCGGTCAACCATATTGCCGAAACGCTCAGCAAAATCGACCGTACGGAAGATTTTACCAAATTGCAGGACTACATCCGTCGCTGTTCGGATATATTGAAAATCGACGAAGGCGGACTGACCAACCTTGTCAATAAATATAAACGCGACCGTCTGGAAAAAGAAGACCGCCGCGCGCAGCACAGCCGCCAACCGGAACATCCCGAAGCGCAAGAAGATGCACCGCCGATGCCGGACGACAGTCCGCTATTGGTGCTCAACAGGGATCTGGCGCAGGAAAAAAACATCATTCGCGTATTGCTCGAATACGGTTTGGAAGAATGGGAAGACTCCAAAACCGTTGCCAGCTATCTATTTGAACAAATAGATGTTTATCATATTGACGATCTTTCGCTTCAAAATCTGTATGCGACTTATCGGCGCGAATATGAAGCCGGCAACCAACCGAGTTCCAAAACATTGCAATACAGCGATGCCACGGATTTGCAGCAATTGATCGCCGACATTACGATTTTTCCATACCAGCTCAGTACGCGGTGGGACGAAAAACTCGGTAACTCCAAACCTGCCGAACACTATAACTGGAAAGAGGACGTGGAAAAAAGTGTGACTTTTTACTTGTTGCACAAAATCAAAAAACTCAAACAGGAAGTGGAAGACAAACTGAAATCGGAGCCTAATTCGGACAATATTCTCACGTACGTAAAAGTTTATCAACACCTAAAAAGCGAGGAAACGCGCTTGACGCAAAAATTGGGAACGGTGATTGTGAAGTAGTCGGTAATCTGTCGTCAGTGTAGGAAAAAAGACAATGTTTTCGGAAGGAAAATGATAAGTCCAATAACAAATGCAATCATCGAAAACCACAATACTGCGGCCGCCGCAAAATCTTTGACGATTTTTATATTGGAATGTTTTTCGGGATGAAGATGATTGCACAGTTTTTCCAGTGCGGAATTGCTGATTTCCAAGGCAATGACGCCGCCAATACAAAGCAAAACGACGCACCATTCCGTTTGGGAAATATGCAGCAGAAAACCCAATAGGACCGCCAATATTCCCGCAAATAATTCTACCTGTCCATTTTTCTCTTTTCGGAAAAATAGTTTCAAACCGGTGATCGCGTAACCAAAACTTTTAAAGAGGCGGTTCATGTTGGATTGTCAAATCTTTTGTAGCTTCCGCAGCGTATCCTGCCAAGAACCCTGCGGAAACGACATTATAGTCTTTTAAGCATTTTCAAATGTTCTTTTGCTGCCTTTGTATAGTTCGTACATCAACAAACGGCAATCGATTTTACTATTGAAAAACTCGATTCTGCGTTTAGGTTTCAGTCCGATTTTCTTTGCCAGGTCAAGATTTCCGGTAAAAATATAACCTGTATATCCCGCGCATTTTTGTTTGAAAAATTGTCCAATACGATTATAGGTTTCTTCCAGATCTTCGATTTCACCCAAGCGCAAACCGTATTCCGGATTCATGATGACAACGCCGTCTTGGTTTTCGGGAACAGGGCTTTTTTCAAAATCGCAGGTTTCCAGTTCGATGAGGTTCAATACGTCCGCGGCACTTGCGTTGAGTCTGGTCGTTTTGATAGCTTCGCGGCTATGGTCGGACGCGATGATTTTCAGATTAGGAACAGCGATGATTTCGTTTTGCAGTTTTTCTTTTTCATCTGCGTACATCGCGTCTTCATAGCCCAATATATGCATGAACCCGTAATTGTCGCGGAACAAGCCCGGATAACGGTTAGTCGCGATCAACGCCGCTTCGATAGCCAATGTACCCGAACCGCACATGGGATTGAGCAAAGGCGACTTTCTGTCCCAATTAGTTGCCAATATAGTTGCGGCGGCCAAAGCTTCCAGCATCGGCGCTTTGCCGGGATATTTGCGGTAGCCGTGACGACCCAATGAATGTCCGGAAGTATCGATGAAAAGTTCGGCATTTTCTTCTTTCCAATACAAATGAAAAACCGCCGCTTCGGGGTCGGAACCCGTATTGGGCCTACGTCCTGATTTTCGGCGCATGCGGTCGACGATAGCGTCTTTTACCTTTACGTTGGCAAACATGCTGTTGTTGATCGTTTCGTTCGACACGTTGCTTGTGATCGTAAAATACGTATTGACGGGCAGCATCGTTTCCCATGCAATGCTTTTGGCGGCGTTGTAAACGTCTTCGGGATCTCTGGCTTCAAATTTTTTCAGACTATACAAAATCTGGCTTGCGCAACGCAGCCGCATATTGAGCCGGATGCAGTCCAGCAAAGTTCCTTTTAACTTGACGCCCGTTAGGAAAACCTCTTCTGGACTATACCCCAGCGTTTGTACTTCCTCTGCCAAAAATGGCGCTAAACGGTTGTGGCAGGTAATGGTAATGTCTCCGGTTTTCCTATATGAAATCATGTATGTGCGTTTTGCGCGCGAAGATAGGGAGATTAGTCGTCGGTCGTCGGTATTTGAAAATTAAGTATTGATGTGAAAAAGAAACGGACCACTGACTACTGACGACCGACGACTCAAAAAATCCTATCTTCGTAACAATCTCGTATGTAGAAGCACTTAAAATGTATGTATGACAGCCGAAGAACAACGACTAATCGCTAATCACGATATTAACTATTATATGGAAGATTGGGGTCCCTATCTTTCTGAAAGGCAATGGGGTACCGTGCGCGAAGACTATAGCGAAAACGGCGACGCATGGAACTATTTTCCTTTTGACCATGCACACAAGCGTATTTACCGTTGGGGTGAAGACGGTATTGCCGGCATTTCCGATTTTTTTCAAAACCTGTGTTTTAGCCCGGCTTTCTGGAACGGGAAAGATCCTATATTGAAGGAGCGGCTTTTTGGTTTGGGTAACAAGGAAGGCAACCACGGCGAAGACGTGAAGGAGCTGTATTATTATTTGGACAATATTCCGACGCATTACTATATGCAGTTTTTGTACAAATATCCACAGGCTGCATTTCCTTACGAACAACTCAAAAAAGTCAACGCCGAACGTTCGACTTTCGATTCCGAATATGAAATTTTGGACACGGGCGTTTTTGACGAAAACAAATATTTCGACATTTATATTACTTATGCGAAATATGCCAAAGCCGATATTGGCATTCGTATCGAGATTGTCAATAGAGGAAAAAGCGCTGCGCCGATAACGGTTTTGCCGACTTTGTGGTTTTACAATCGTTGGTGTTACAACGAAACGATGCCGCGCCCGACAATGGCCAAAATTGCCGAGAATGTCGTGCAGGTCGACCATTACAAAATGGATCGCTACTATTTTTACTATCAAAAACAGGACGACGAACTGTTTACGGAAAACGAATCCAATCTGGAAGAAATCTACCATGATCGGCAGAATACGAGCGAGTTTACCAAAGACGCGTTCAACAAAGCGATTGTAGAGAAAAAGGATTTGGAAAAATTAAGGGCGAAAAAAAGCGGGACAAAGTTTGCGCCCGTGTATAATTTTCGCGTACCGCCTGGCGGCAAGCGCACGATATATCTGCGTTTGGCGGATCGTCTTCACGAAAAACCTTTTGAAACCGGTTTTGAGTACATATACAGTATGCGCAAGCAGGAAGCGGACGATTTTTACGATACGATCATTTCTCCCAAAATCTCACCCGAACTCAGAAATATCCAGCGTCAGGCATATTCCGGTTTGCTTTGGAGCAAGCAATATTACCATTACGATTTGGAGCGTTGGATCAATACGAGCGACGGCATCGCGCCTGTCAGCGAAGAACGCAAAAAAGGACGCAACCACGACTGGGTGCACCTCAAAAACCAGAATATCATCATGATGCCCGACAAATGGGAATATCCTTGGTATGCGGCTTGGGACTTGGCTTTTCAGTGTATTGCTGTGGCAAAGGTCGATCCTGACTTGGCGAAAAACCAGCTTATATTGATCATGCGCGAATGGTACATGAAACCAGACGGGCAGTTGCCGGCGTACGAATGGAGCTTCAGCGACGTCAATCCGCCTTTGCAGGCTTGGTCCGCGCTGGAAGTGTACAATATTGAAAAACGCAGCAAAGGTGTCGGCGATATTGATTTTCTCAAACGTGTTTTCCAAAAACTCATCATCAACTTTACGTGGTGGATCAACCGAAAAGATCCCAATGGGAACAATATATTCGAAGGTGGATTTTTGGGATTGGACAATATTGGCGTCTTTAATAGAAACCATACGCCAGCCGGAAATTTTGAACTGGAACAGGCTGACGGAACCAGTTGGATGGGCATGTACGCGCTCAATATGATGGACATCGCGTTGGAAATCGCGTTGAGCGACCGTTCTTTTGAAGATATGGGTACGAAATTCTTCGAACATTTTGTATTGATTTCGGAAGCGATCAACGAGATGGGCATGTGGAACGAAGAGGACAACTTTTACTACGATACACTTGCTGAAAAAGGCGGCAAAGCCATTCATCTGCGTATCCAAAGTATCGTTGGCCTGACCACGATGTTTGCGGTTTCTATCATCAGCCGTACCGCGTTGAAAAAATTAAAGGATTTCAACAAGCGAACTTTATGGTTTGAAAACTACCGCAAGAAAAACGGACGTTTTTGGCCCAATGAAGAACGCGCGGAAAGCGAACAGGTATTGCTGTCGCTCGTTCCGAAAGAAAGGTTGATCCGCCTATTGGAACGTTTGCTGAACGAGGAAGAATTTTTGTCCACCGGCGGTATTCGCGCTTTGTCCAAATACCACGAGAAAGAACCTTACACGTTAAATCTGGGTGCGGATGTCTACCAGATCAACTACGATCCGGGTGATTCGATTTCCGACTTTTTTGGTGGAAACAGCAACTGGCGCGGTCCTGTTTGGATTCCGATCAATTATTTGCTCATCAAGAGCATCCAAAAATACGGACAGTTTTACGGCGATAGCCTGAAAGTGGAATATCCAACCGGAACGGGAAATTATCTGACCTTGTCGGATGTCGCGGACGAACTGGCTTTGCGTGTCATCAGCTTGTTTACGCTCGACGAAAACCAAGACCGAAAATCCACCGGAAGCAAATACGTCGATTTTTACAAACGTCCGGAAAACAAGGATTTGTTGCTGTTTTACGAATATTTTCACGGCGACAACGGACGCGGACTGGGTACGAGCCATCAGACAGGATGGACGGCGCTCGTAGCGGAGTTAATCGATCAGGTCAAGGATAAAATTGTTCAATTTTGATGAGAAATTGGTATTGGATGACTTGTTAAGTTCTAAACACCGCCATTTCGGACGGAGCGAGAAATCTCCAAGAAAGTTAAGAATCTTCTATTGTCGGAGATTTCTCCCTTTGGTCGAAAGGACGCGGAATAATGTTCGCCGTCTTCGCCGTCGTTGGTCGCCGACCAACGACGGCGAAGACGGCTTTTTCGAAGTTCAAGAGCGCCATTGCGAGGAGTACGACGAACCAATCTTCTTTTTGTTTTTCCTTAATTATTTGCTTGTGATCAACTTGTATATGATGCGGTTTTGCTCGTAAAGGTTGTTGTTAATGAGTTCGAGCAAACTTTGCAGGGCGTTTAAATCCGAAAGTTTTTGGCCGATTTCGGTCGTTTTGGCGGCGACGCCAGTGAGTTTGATTTCCTCTTTTCTTAATGCCAACAAATCCTGCAATTCCGTATTGGCTGGAAGTACGGGCAAATCGTCGATATAGTATTGGTCGTCTCTTTTTTGAAGCAAAAGAATCGCTTTGTCAAATTCCTGCCTTATCAATAGCAAACTTTTTCTGACTGCGTCGGAATCGAAAATATGTTCATGCGTGTAATACGAAAGCGACGCAAGATAGGCGGTCAATACGTGGCTTGTCACAACAAAGGAGTGTAGAAGCGGAAGCCGATGCTGTTTGTGTTTGGGCTCGGTCGTCATGCGTTGAAACAAGTCCGAAAGGTTGCCTAGTTCGATGAATGCATTTTTTCTTGCGAGACGGAATTTTTCGTCGTTGTATTGGTTGGACGACAGCAACAGTTCGGAAACCGTATCGAAATATTCGGCGTTGCTTTGCAGTGTTTTTTCCATAAAAACGGCAATCTGCGATTCTTCCCACACGGGCAATATAAAATAGGAGACAAGCGACGCGATGACGCAGGCCAGTGCTGTGTCCAGCATACGGTCTTCCATAACACCTTGGATACCTTTGGGATTGATAAACACATAGGCGAGCATCACAAAAACCGTAATGCCCAGCGTCGCAACCATGTAGTTGAGCTTGAGCATACCATATCCCAATACCATGAACAGTGCCAGTAGGACAAACAACACAGTTTCGTTGTGGATAAAGTGTACAAACCCAAAGCCAATACCGATCCCAACCAGCGTTCCGATAAGACGATAAATATTGCGTTGTTTGGAAAGGCTGTAGGCTGGTTTCAACAATACGACAATGGTCATTAAAACCCAATACGCGTGCCCCACCGGAAAAAACTGCGCGACGATATAGCCTATCAATAGCGCGATTGTCACGCGTACGGCATGCCGAAATCCTGCCGATTTTAAGGAGATATTGTCTTTGAGTACGTTCCAGCTATAGATATCGGTCGGGACAAATTTGTACACTTGGTTGTCTGTAAGCCTTCTGTCTTTTTTGGTGGCTTGCGCTGCGTAGTTGAAACTGGTCGCATCCTGCAAAGTGACGACACGGTTCGTCAAGTCCTTTAGGCTGTGCAGTATTTGACGCAGCATGATAAAGTCGTTGATCGTTTCCGTATTGAGTTTTTCGCTGCGGAGTTTGAAAAAGAAGGCCTCACATTTCTCGTAGGATTCAAGCAGGTCTTTGTTGGCTGGTAACCGTCTTTCTAATGGAAGACTGAGCGCCAATTTTTCGATTTCGTGCGCCAGGCGGGCGATGAAACTTCCGAAGTAGGAAACAATATGCGAACTTTCCATGACTTTGTACAAATGCTTGTAGTCGTATTGCGTAGTCATGATCCGTTCGTACAAGTCTATACTGTCCAAAAAAATTATCATCAACGAGCGGCCTTTTTGCGTGGATTCTTTGACCATGACGCGCGTTTTGAACAGGATTTCGCGTAGCTCGTCCTGCTGCGTACGGATCAGGGTTTGGCTGGCCATCAGTTTTTGGTTGATGCTTTCGATGTCAGGATCGTGGTGATAAAACTGCGATTTTAGATGCAAATATTTGCCTATTTCGTACAAATAAGTACTCATCAGCTGCTCCACGATCAAGTAAGGTTTGAGCCTGTCCAACGAAAAATACAGTATCAAATACCAAACGCCTCCCAGAAAAAAATAAAAAGTACTCCACAGGTATTGCCCTTGCGAAAGATGGTCGTCTAGGTTGAAGACAAAAATCATCAGCGCCATCGTTCCGACCGTCGTTGCCCTCGTGCCCAATACACCGATCAGTGACAGAAAAAGTCCGTACACAATAATCAGCAAATACACCATGCCGTGGATTTGTCGCAGATAATTGGTCGTCAGTGTGACAAGCAGGTAGATACCCAGACTAATCAAAAGCGTATTGAGTCGACGTTTCTGAGGACCTGGATTGTCCGTCAGGCTGACCATCATCGTCCCGATCGGCAGCGCGATCATCTGCGCAAACAAGCCGTAATGTTCCAATATAAGGCACGGCAACAATACGCCGATCGTGATGACCAAACCTCTGTACAGATGCTGGCTGATGGCAAATTTGGTAAGTACGGTAGAAAAGTTCATGTTTTTAGTCTTTGTCCTTTGGCGTTTATACTGAGCAAGGGATAAATTAGTGAAGTGGTCGGTGAGACACCAACCACTAAATCGCGCTATCGGTCGGTGTCTCACCGACCGAAAATAAAAATCAAATTCACTTTTTTACCCCTTGTCAAGTATAGTTATCGCACCAATATATTTTTGGCCTAATAGAAGCAAACGAAAATACCAATTAAGTTCCAATACGTTGCAACAATGAAACCATTACTCAATCACAATATTGTTGTATTGGTTCATCGTTCTTGCCAAACCAATAGCTGCAAAAGATTCGATGATGTCGACCGATTTTTCGATTTTCTTCTGTATCGTCGGTTTTTCTTCCGGAAACCATCTGCCCAATACAAATTCGGCCTGCATACCTTTCGGAAAATTGTTGCCAATACCAAATTTCAGTCGTGGATATTTGTCTGTTCCGAGCATCAGCTGAATGTCTTTCAGCCCGTTGTGCCCGGCGTCGCTTCCGTTGCCGCGCACGCGCAGCTTTTCGATGGGAAGCGCAAGGTCGTCGACGATGACCAATATATTTTCCAGACTGATTTTTTCCTTGTCCATCCAATACTTCACGGCTTTTCCGCTGAGGTTCATGTACGTTGTCGGTTTGATACAAATAAAAGTGTGGCCTTTCCATTTCACTTCGGCAACGTCCGCCAAGCGGTCCGATTTGAAAAAACTACCGTGTTTGATGGCAAAAGCTTCCACAACGTCAAAACCTGCGTTGTGCCGCGTATGGATGTATTCCGTCCCAATATTTCCCAAACCTACGATCAAAAATTTTCCAGGCATGTGTTCTTTAGTTATGAATGATGGATTATGAGTTATGAATGGATGGATAATTTGTTCCAACCAAAATTATATTATTGGATGAAATTCGGATTATGTGATTGCGAAATGTATGTAATCGTCTGAGAATTATTAACAGTTTGAAAACTCATCACTCATAACTAAATAGAAAAGCCTTGCGACTGCAAGGCTTTTCTATAAGATAATAGTTGTAAAATCTTATTTTTTCGCTTCCGCGCTCGCAGCTTGTTTCAACTGACGTGTCAATACGATGGATGCGATAGGAATACGTGGAGAGTTCATGATTTCGAAATCAGGTTCTTTCACGTCTTCAACGCGTACGTTTTCGTTCAGTTCCAAGTTCGTAATGTCTACGACGATGGCTTCTTTCAGGTGTTTAGGCAAAGTTTTGACTTTCAAAGTCTGCAGCTTTGTAACGAATTTACCACCCGCTTTTACGCCGGCAGCAGAACCTGTAAATTTGATTGGAAGGTTGGCGATGATTTTTTTGTCTTCGTTCAGTTCCAAAAAGTCAACGTGGATCAATTTGTCGGAAACTCTGTCGAACTGCAAGTCTTTCATGATCGCAGTGTATTTCTGTCCGTCAACGTGGATTTCTACCAACTGAAATTTGTCGGTGTAAACCAAGCTTTTGAAAGATTTAGCTGGAGCAGAGAAATTCACCTCTTTGGCACCCCCGTAAATTACAGCTGGCACATGATCCTGAGAGCGAACCGCGCGGGTGGCTCTTTTGCCGAATTCGGTCCTCAGTTGTCCTTCGATTGTAATCGTGTTCATTGTGTATTTGATTTAAAAAAATTATCTTTTGGAATGGATGAATAAATTGGTGATGCTTCTGTTTTCGTAAGCGTTCCTGAGGGCTACTGCAAACAGGTCGGCAACGGTAGCGATCTTGATTTTGTTCTCCAATTTAAATTCAGCCATTTTTTCTTTGTTGAGCGGAATGGTGTCGCAGACGACCAGTTCTTTCAACACGCTGTTGGCGATATTTTCGTAAGCTTTGCCGCTCAATACCGGATGCGTACAAAATGCCCTTACACTTTTGGCACCTTTTTCCATGAGCAAACCTGCGGATTTGGTCAAGGTTCCGGCCGTGTCGATAATGTCGTCGATGAGGATAATGTCCTTGTCCTTCACGTCTCCAATTACCACCATGCTTGCGATCTCGTTTGCACGCTTTCTGTGTTTGTCACAGATCACCATTTCTGCATTGAAAAAGCTCGCGATTCCTCTTACCCTGTTGGTACTTCCCACGTCAGGGGCCGCAAAGGTAAGCTTTTTTAGTTTGAGATGTTCGATGTAAGGAATAAAAATAGCGGAACTGTCCAAGTGGTCGACCGGCATTTCGAAAAAGCCCTGAATCTGCGGTGCGTGCAAGTCCATGGTGACGACGCGGTCTGCGCCGGCTTTTTCCAATATAGACGCGATCAGTTTGGCGCCGATGGCTACGCGAGGTTTGTCTTTCCGGTCTTGACGTGCATATCCAAAATAGGGGATGACGGCAATGATTTTTTCCGCACTAGCCCTTTTGGCTGCGTCGATCATCAACAAAAGTTCAATGATATTGTCGCTCGGTGCGCAAGTGCTCTGAACCAAAAAAACATAGTCTCCACGGATGCTTTCCAAAAAAATGGGTTGGATTTCTCCGTCGCTGAATTTTTGAATTTGGATCTTACCGAGATGCGTGCCGTAGCTGCTTGCTATTTTCTGGGCCAGTTCTTCGGATCCAGTACCCGAAAAAATCTTAACAGATGGATTCATATTGTATGATGATGTGACTGGTGGGCGAAGATAGGCAGAAATAACAATTAAATAAACTCGCAAAAGAATAAATGCTTATTTTGTGTAGACCTTGTAGGATAAAACACTAACTATGAATACAGAGAAAACATCAATTTCCAATGTCTCCTTTTCCATTAAAAACTGGGCTGTGGACGACCGCCCAAGAGAAAAGCTTTTGTCTAAAGGCAGATCCGTATTGAGCGATGCAGAACTACTGGCAATCATTATCAATAACGGTACGCGGGAAGAAAGCGCCGTGCAAGTATGCAAACGTCTACTATTGGCTGTCGACAATGACCTGAATCGCTTGGGAAAATTTTCCGTACAGGAAATATTGAAGTTGAACGTGAAAGGCATTGGCCCTGCCAAAGCTGTGGCTATTGTTGCAGCCCTGGAGCTTGGTATCCGTCGCGATGCCAATATAAAAAAGAAAGAGACCGTCGGTTGCAGCGAAGATGCAGCCCAATATCTAAAAGCAAAATTCCAGCATTTTTCGGAAGAAGTTTTCGTGGTTCTTTATTTGAACGTTGCCAATAAGATCAACCACATGGAGGTCGTCAGCATGGGCGGAAGGACCGGGACTGTGGTCGATATCCAAGTCGTATTGAAAAAAGCATTGGAACACAATGCTGCCAAAATTATCTGTGCGCATAACCACCCGAGCGGTTCGTTGCGTCCAAGCCGTGCGGATGAAGAAATGACAAGTAAATTGGCGAATGCATCCCAACTTCTTGACATTCAGTTGGTTGACCATATTATTATCAGCGATTGCGGATATTTCAGTTTTGCGGATGAGGGATTGTTGTGAGGTATTCTTGTTCTTTTTCCTGGCAAAAAGATCATTGAGAAGTAAAGAGTAAGCAATAGGATCAAAGTCGTTGCGTCATTGCCCCTTTGCGACATTGCGTGAAAAAATGGTCAGATGTAAACTGTTTTGCCGTCACAAGCGTTGGTGCCGAGCACACACTTTCGTACTCTGTTTCACTTGATCTTTTTGTGTTTCTTTCTTTTTTACCGGGGGAATTGTCATTTTATTAATTGAAAAGTAGTCAATACCGCCGCATGATCCGATGCCCAGGCGTCGTCGATTTCCGGTGCTGTCTTCACGATTTTTGAACTGATGGCTTTGATGTTATAGCCTTTGTAGTATAGAAAATCGATACGGGCAGTTTGTAGTTGCCCGTATATGGCAGCCCAGGTACCTTCAGGACGCGCCACTTCGTTGGGATTGACCTCCCTGAAACTGTCCTTGTACCCTTCGTTCAACAAATAACGCGAAGTCGGAAACGCGACAGGGCCGTATCCGAAATGTAATGGCGCGGCAGCTTTTGTCCAGTCCAGGTGACTAAAGGAATTGAAATCCCCGCCGATAATCACGGGCATGTTTTCTTCTTTTACATAGGGTTTCGTATCTTTTTCTATAATCCGCTGCATATCCACCAGGCTAAGTTTGTTGTCCTCGTCCACCCATAAGTGCGGGACTGACCCCGTATCGGGATAGACGGAAGTGTATTCAGGATGGGAGGCGTAGCGCAGCCAGCAACCATTCACCAGTATGGACTTACCGTTGGGAAGCGTGATTTTTGCAGGATTGGAATTGAAGTTTTTGTAGGATACCGGAATGGCCGTGATCGGGTAACGGCTGTACAATGCAAGGTTATCGGTGGGAGATGCCGTTTGCATAAAATACCGGAGTGAATCCGCAATACGTCGTTGTGAACCGTAAGATTCCTGCATGGTGACGATGTCGGCATGGGTAGTCTTTACAAGGTCGATGATGCGACTCACACCGTCATTGCCAAGATGGACGCCCCCGTGCCAGATATTCCACTGCAATACTTTTACCACATTGGGGTCGGAGTTGCTGCTGTGCGTGATGGTTTGTACAATCTTGTCTTTACTCGTTTCTGGTGCGCAGACTTGGCCGTTGAGCCTGAAAAACGGAACGGAAATTCTTACGGTATCTCCCGCAACTGCGGTTTTGGATATGTCTGCCGTTACCAGAAAATAGTGGATGCCGGGAGAAAAGCTTATTTGTTGCGAAGGATGGGAAAATAGCATTGTTTTTTCCGGTTTCTGTCCATTCCCAAAAAGTTCCTGCCGGATGTTGGACCGTGCGGTTTTGCCCGTATAGTAAACATGGATACTGGAAATGTCCGCAAGACGGGAAACTTTGGACAAATCCAGTTGGAGTTGGGTCAGTCTTAAGGGATGGGTTGTTCCCGTGACGGCGATTCTCAGCTTTAAGACCTGTTCGTCCAGGGTTCCTGCGTCCGAATCCCATTCGTTGTTGACCACCACGGCACTGAACAGTTTTTGTGGCTGCACCGCATGGGAAAACTTAGGATTGTCATTGAGAACGGTATATGCCAACGGTGCGCGGCCTTTATAGTCGACTCGGCCGTTCCGCAGGTGATAGGCCTGGTCACCTTTGCCAACCCAATTAATGCCTACGTCTTCCATGCCGTCATCGAAATTGTAATAGCCGATAAGCGTTTTGAAATGGGGATGTGCCGGAGACAAGGGTTGGCTCATCCATTTTTGTAAGACATTTCGCGGTATAGCCGAATGCCATATCCGTACTTCGTCCAGCCATCCACCAAAGACGGTAGCGCTGCTTTCATGTACGCCAAGTGCGCCGGGGACGATGGAAAACGAAGCTTTTTTGCTGTCCTCCAATTTTCCATCCAGGTACAACCGCGTGTTGTTCCCGTCACAGCTTAACGCAACGTAGTGCCACTGGTCGTCCAAGACCTGTTTCGACCAAACACGGGCATGGCTGTTTCCCAGTCTTCCGTTTTGAATGACCAATGGCAAATCGTCCGCAATGTTGAGATGACTGTATTCGCCGCCACCGAAAATCACTTCCATGTTTTTCCACGTGGTATCGTCTCCTTTTATCCACGCTTCCAATGTCCACGGTGCTTTGACGATGCCCATTCCGATACGGACGTTGTTGTCCTTGCCATCAAGCTTGAGCGCAAGATTGGTGTTCCTGTTTTGAGCAGCAGCACTCCAATATGCGCCGGACAAAATAAAAATGAGTATATATTTTATGGTTGTCATCCGTTTAATAATTCAGGGATTTAAGCTGTTTATAGAGTATGTTATTTCAACAACCACATCGCCTGATTCACGTCATCTGTACCCCCGTATTGGCTTTGGACAGCGGCTTTTACATTTGTTCCGTTTTGCTCGTATTCCTTGGTCGGATAAGCCCAACGTTTGGGGACAATGCCATTGTTGAGCGTTCCTGCACCTACGTCAAAAGTCGGAAAGCCAGTGCGTCTTTGTTCAACAAACGGCTCAAAATCGGATTGTACGAACAAGGCAATATATTTTTGGGTAATGATTTGCTGAATCGCTGTTGCGTTGTTGTACGCAACATTGCTCTGCGCCAGATAAGTGGAAATGTCGCTATTGGAAATACCTGCTTTTGCATAAGTATTGTAAAACTGCATGGAAGAGGTAATCGCTTCGTTATAACAATCTGCCGCCGTAGCGCTGTTGCGACCGCCCGTTATCCAGCCACGCGCGATTGCTTCCGCAATCAAAAATTCTTGTTCGGGATAACCGATTAGCATCATCGGTTCATTGACCATGCTATTGCTGTATCTTTTGTTGATGAGCGATGTAACGGAAGCCGAATTCTGCTGGTCCGTGGATGTTAGTCCCGCATCCACACCTGCATAACTGGCAATAATGCCTGCCGTTTTTCCGGGTATTGGTTCGGCAAAAGAAAATAGGCGCGGATCGTTTTTGGCTTTCAGCGTATCTACAAAACCTTTTTCCATGCTGACAGTCGATACGACGGACAGGCTATTGTAGGTAGGATAATAATTGGATGTAGCGGTTGTATTGAAAACGATCTGCGCGTTGTCGTCATTGCTTGTCATCAACGGATAAGTCGCAGCATCGGCCATAATAGTCTGAAACTGTTGCACTACATTCAGTTTGGTATCATTTGTTTTTTTACTAAGGTGAATCAACAACCGTAACCGAAACGCGTTGATGGCTTTTTGCCATTGCGAAGCATTCCCGCCGTAAATAACGTCCCCTGTAATACGCAGATTCTTACCTGCCGCATTGGCCATAATAGTATTGGCTTGTTCCAGTTCGTTCAGTACACCCAGATACACATCCTCCTGCTTATCATACACTGGCGTTGAATTGCCAGAAGTCGCCTGTAGAGCCTGGCTATACGGAATATCGCCAAACATTTCGGTAAGTTGTGAAAAAATAACCGCTCTGAAAAAATGAGCCAGCCCGACATAGGCTTCGTTGCCTGCGGCTACAGCCAGCGTATCCATTTGCTTCACCTGCCTCAATATGTCGTAACCGCCGTAAGAACCTTGTATCCAACCGTAAGATACATAAGTGTTCAGCGTGTTGCCATAAGTGGTGAGGTAGCGGCTGGCGTAAGCTGAACCATCCGTATGGAAATTGTATGGAAAAACCTCCGTACAGATATCTGTCAGCAACAAGGACGGAAGTGCCTGTGATGGATTATTGGGATTGTTCTGGTAGTAATCGTATTTTTTGCAGGCGGCAAGTGCGGTAATGACGACCATTGTTAATATGTAAAATCGTTTCATGGTAGTTAAAATTTAACGTTAATGTTAATACCTATGTTTCGGTATGTGGGTTCTGCAATGGCGAAATTGCTGTAGCCGTCAGGGTCCATAAACGGCACTTTTGTCCATAAAAGCAGGTTCCGACCTGTCAGGGAAACACTTGCAGCTTTGAAAGGTGTTTTCTTAACCAATTTGGGATCAAGCGAATACGTGAATAAAATTTCTCTCAGTTTGACAAATGTGCGACTGTATATTTCTGTGCTTTGTACGGCACGGTAATAGTTTCTTACCCAATCAATATAGTTTACATTTACAGTATTGGCTGTAAAAACCCGCGTATCACTTGTAATGTGCCCATCCAACGGATCATAAGTTACACTTCCGCTTGTAACGTTTAGGCCTTTAGGCAAATATGTTTTTTTACCTGCGTAAGCATCATCTCTGTATGAATTCGCTGTAGCTGGATGATTACCGCCATCGTACATCTGTGCTTCTACACCGTTAAACAAAATACCGCCGATACGCCCGTCTAAAGAAACACTTAGGCTAAAGTTTTTATAAGAAAAATTGTTGGTCAATCCAAACGACCAATCAGGGTCGGTATTGCCCAAGCGCACACTGTAAGGTGTTTGTATCGGGCTGCCGTTGCTGTTGTAAACAACCTGTCCGTCGGGGCTTGTCTGCCATGCCGTATTGAAATATTGATCCATTCTGTCGCCGACTTTGATACCGTCTTGTATGGAAGCTCCGCCGTAGTATGATTTTCTATAGGCATGCACTTTGTCCCAGTTGGCGATAATATCCCATTTAAAATTCTGTGTGAGAACAGGCGTGCCGCGCAACACTATTTCAAGTCCTTTTCTGTTATAGCTTCCGCCGTTAACATAGGTGTTGTCGTACCCGGATGCGGTTGATAAAGGTGCCGCCACAAGGAAATTTTTCAACAGGTAGTTGAAATAAGTAAAGTCCAGACCGGCCCTGTTTTTCAGGAAGTTCATTTCCGCACCATATTCCTGCGAAATCGTGGTGTTGGGTTTGAGCGACGGAGAAATGTATGTTCCCGGCAGGTAAAGCGATGCATTGTTGTTCCATCTTATGCCATTACTGTACGTGGCCAACGAAGCGTACCAGTCTCTGTAATTGGAACCATAAAGATTAAGGTTGTTGTCCGAAACCTGCGCCCATGAACCTCGCAGTTTAAAGTAAGAAATTGCAGTTGGCAGATGCAGTAATTTGGATAAAACTATACCCAGATTGGCTGACGGATAAAAGAACGAATTGTAGGGCTTAGGAAGGTTGGAGACCCAATCATTGCGTCCGGTAATGCCCAAATATATTTCGCTTTTATAGTCGATATCGGCATAGCCCATGACACTGCTGGATTGCTTTTCCGCTGATGCATTGGATGCGGTAGCCGTCTGTACCGAAGCGGCGAGATTGTAATAGTTGGGCAGGTTCAACCCGCCGACTGTACTCTCGTAAGTATAGCCAATCTGGTTGTATCGGCTCGATCCACCCATGGAAACAGTTGCATGAAAGTCATTTAAAAACCGCTTTTTATATGTCAATAAAACATCCGTTACGATTTGCGTATTGTTATCTTGCTGCAAACTGAAACCGCCCTGTCGCTGCAATTGAAAAGAATTATCGATATAGCTCCAAGGTTCTTTGTTCGTATATTGGTCGCTGTTAGTCGAAAGTCCGCTTCTGACCATTAAATTTAAATCGTTGCTGAATTTATAATTCAGGTTCAACTGTGCGTTGATGACATTATTGACGTACGCATTGATGTTTTCATAAGCTGCAAAATAAGGGTTGTCATACCATGTGTAGTTGTAATTGTACTGCTGCATATTTTTAGTACCGTAAGCGTAACCACCCGGACGGGGATTGGCTCCGCTTGGTTTCCAATAATCGCGCAAATCCCTTATGTCCACATCCGGCCCCATCCACAACAAAATATTGTAAAAATAATTTGCAGGCCCAGAACCGCCGGAACCGGAAGCCTGTGTCGAATTGGCAGGATAGTTCGGCGAATTTTGACGGTTGTAAGAAAGAATGCCCGATACTTTAAACTTATCACTGACTTGCAAACTACCCGAAAGCAACAGCGTGGTCGAAGTCATGGAAGTATTGGGTACCTGCCCTTTTTGGTACATATTGCTAAGTGATAGATTGAAATCGCCTTTGTCGGATTTTCCGGCAAAACTCACATTGTCTGTAGTGATAAATTCTCTTCGGAGAAAATTCTTCAGGTTGTTTCCTCCACCGCGTGTGATGAGCGGTATGGGTTTATAATGGCTTTGGTCGGTATAGCCGCTTTCCGTGAACGAGTAATAGGTATTCGGGTCGTAAGGACTGTTGTATTGCGGTACTTCCACATAGCCACTTGCGGTGCTTGCGTCTTTTTGGTTCAGTTTCGGCCCCCAAACGTAGCCGTAATCATCGTACCAGCCACCGCCGCCCGCGCCGTCAATGAAAGCATAATAACCGTTCCAGCCCATACCATATTGGGTTTGTGTTTTGGGCAACCGTAAGAACCCACCTGAAAACTGGTTGGTCGAGTTGAACGTGACCTCCGTACCGTTGCTTCCGTTTTTTCCGGTTTTGGTCGTCACCATGATCGCACCGTTTTTTCCGTCCGCGCCATACAATGCCGCCGCTGCAGTACCTTTCAATACTGTTATGCTTTCAATATTGTTGGGGTCCAGGCTCCAAAAATTGAAGCTATTTTTGTCTGTAGGTACGCCGTCCAAAACTACCAAAGTAGACGCACCTCTTAATAACACTGTCGGACTTTCAAACATGGAAGACTTTGTGGCAATGCTCAATCCAGCAACTTTGCCAACAAGGTTACTTGCTACGTTGGATTCCGGGGCTTTCTGGAGAACAGATCCTTTTACTTCCTGCGTAGCGTAAGACACCTGCTCTTTGCTCTTTTTGATGCCAAGCGCCGTGGTGACTATGACCTCCTGAAGCGTATTGGTAGCAGTCTGGCTTAAAAATATCACGAAATTTTCGCTGCCGTCATATGCAACTGTTGTTCTTTCGTAGCCCATTCCCGAAATGACGAGCGAATCACCGATGTTGCATGGTAATGCAAACTCTCCAGAGGGATTGGTTACGGTGTTTTGCTGCCGTCCCTTTACAAACACAATGATGTCCTGCAGGGCGCTGCTGTCTTTGGACGACTTCACTTGGCCTGTAGCAATTCTTTTCTGCCCGTACATTACGGATCCTATGCAGAAAAATGCTATGACCGTGAGTAGGATGTGTCTCATTTTGTGAGTTTTTGTTGTAGTTGTATAAATAAGAACGTATTATTTTTGAATGTGGAAGCTGCCGTTGTCTCTTTGATTCGCAATATTCTTGAATGATGATTTGAAAAAACTTATAGCTTTTAATTCTTATGGTAATGACTCATTTCTACAATGTGAAAATCATAAATATTAATCATTGTTTATTGTAGTAGAATTACTACAGTGTTAATGTCAATCGTTTGCGTAACCATAAACTTTCTTTGAAATAGTAACGATTTGCCTGTTATCACAGCAGGATATGGTCTTCCTAGTCGATATAAGGTCGGAAGAAAGTTACACATGGTACAGGACAATCAACAATTTTACAAAAGTCCTTTTCCAAAAACGGTAGTGGAGTACCGGAACTGTTTTCAACCTTTTCGAAAGCAATTTTTGGTAAATAGAAAATATTTGCCAATAACTTTGCCGCATGAAAAAAGTAGTCGCCCTATTTGCCTTTTTGTTGATATTGGTGAGTTGTGACAGTCCAGCTCCATTGGAATATTATAAGCGCTGCGTGCTCAATACCGTGTACTTGCAACATTATGGTGTGACAGAGATATTGGAGATATTGGGCAAACCTCCATTGAAATACAATGAATCGAAAAGAAACTTCGATACGGTTGATTACCAACAGGTTGTAAAAGAAAAAATCCAATACGAACAAAGCTTGCTGAAGAATGTTGAAGGGCTGAAAGCAACTGCTGACGCCAAAAAAATGATCGATGCATCGAAAGATGTTTTCAATACAGTCATCAAAGGCGAACAGGAGCTGTATCTTCCTTTGGCAAAAATGAAGGACGAAAAAGCCGATGCCGCGGACATTCAAGGCAAGGCTTTTCGTATGCTGGACCAACCCGAAAAAGACGTGCAGCAAAAGCTTGACCTTTTGTGGGGCTACGGCAAAATATACGCCGACGCCAACGGCATCGACCTGACTTTGCACAAAAAGGGCGAAAACAAATAAAAAATTATTCTTCTTCAAAAAATAAGGGCTTTCGATAATTACGTGTGGCCATTTTTGCGCATTTATGTATTATTGCAGGAAGTAGCGGAACGATTTTTAGGTAAATGATTGCAAAATCGCCTGAAAAAGTGCTGCTTTAAAGTTTTAAATATGGCTAAGAATTTATTGATAGTGGAGTCTCCCGCCAAAGCCAAAACCATTGAGAAATTTTTGGGTGGAGATTTTGAAGTGCGTAGCAGTTACGGACACGTGCGTGACCTTGAAAAGGACAATATGGGCGTGGACGTGGCGCATAGTTATGCCCCCACGTATATCATTCCGGACGATAAAAAGAAAGTGGTTTCCGAACTGAAAAGCCAGGCGAAAAAAGCGGACGAAGTTTGGCTCGCATCGGATGAGGACCGCGAAGGGGAAGCCATCAGCTGGCACCTAGCGGAAGTATTGGGACTGGATCCAAAAACAACCAAACGTATTGTTTTCCATGAAATTACCAAACCTGCCATCGAAAAAGCCGTGCAAAATCCGCGCACGATCGATATGAATCTCGTCGATGCACAGCAGGCGCGGCGCATATTGGACCGCTTGGTGGGATTTGAACTGAGTCCGGTATTGTGGCGCAAAGTCGGCATGCAGCGCAGTCTGAGTGCCGGTCGCGTGCAGAGCGTGGCGGTGCGCCTGATTGCAGAACGCGAACGCGAAATCAACGCGTTTACCCCCGTCAGCACTTTTAAAATAGAAGCCAATCTTGTTGCCAAAGATATCAACAACAAATCCGTCGTATTCAAGGCGGACGGTCCGTTGAAACTGGAAAAAGAGGAAAACGCGACGAAATTTTTGGAAAGTTGCAAAGGCGCGGACTACAAGGTTTCGGATGTACAGGTAAAACCCGCAAAACGTACGCCGGCGCCACCTTTCACGACTTCCACGTTGCAGCAGGAAGCTTCCCGAAAACTGGGTTACAGCGTCAGCCGCACGATGCGTCTCGCACAGGAACTGTACGAAAACGGTTTGATTACCTACATGCGTACCGACGCCGTCAACCTGAGTGAACAGGCAATGTCGGAAATCGAAAAGGAAATCAACAGTGCCTACGGCGAAAAATACCACAAACCGCGTCAATATAAAAACAAAAACCAGAATGCGCAGGAAGCGCACGAGGCGATAAGACCGACTTATATTACCAACCATACGATCAGCGACGGCGACACGCGCGCCTTGTACAGCCTGATCTGGAAACGTACAATCGCTTCGCAGATGAGCGACGCGGAATTTGAACGGACTAATGCCAAAATCGAAATTTCGACCAACAAGGAATTACTGTCCGCGAGCGGTGAAGTTTTGAAATTCGATGGTTTTTTGAAAGTGTACATGGAAGGGCGCGACGATGACGACGAGGACGAAAAAGAAGGTATTTTGCCGTCATTGGCTGTCGGTCAGCAGGTTGCGTTGAAGGAAATGTTGGCTTTGGAAAAATATTCCCGCCCGTCTGCGCGCTACACGGAAGCTTCTTTGGTCAAAAAACTGGAAGAATTGGGTATTGGCCGCCCCTCGACTTATGCGCCGACGATTTCCACGGTGATGAAGCGCAACTACGTCGAAAAACGCGACAAGGACGGTCAGCCAAGATCGGTTCGCCAATTGAAGTTGACAGCCGAAAACCATATTGAATCCAAAACTTTGACCGAAAATTTCGGTGCGGAAAAGTCCAAACTTTTCCCGACGGATCTCGGTCTGGTCGTGACGGATTTTTTGAGCGACCATTTTAAAACGGTCATGGACTACAATTTCACTGCCAGCGTCGAAAACGAATTTGACGATATTGCGGAAGGCAAGTTGAAATGGAACAAAATGCTCGACGGTTTTTACCAGCCTTTCCATACCAACGTGGAATCCACGATGGAAACCGCAGAGCGTGTTAAAGGTGAACGCGAACTCGGCGTCGCGGAAGACGGCAAAAAAATCGTTGCGCGCATGGGACGTTTTGGTCCGATGGTTCAGGTCGGATCGGTCGACGACGAGGAAAAACCGCGTTTTGCAGCTTTGCGCAAAGACCAAAGTATTGAAACGATTACGTTGAGTGAAGCCTTGGAACTATTCAAATTGCCGCGCAATATTGGCAAGTTTGAAGGCGAATATGTCGTTGTCAATGTTGGACGTTTTGGTCCTTATGCCGCGCACGACAAAAAATTCTATTCTTTGGCAAAAGAAATGGATCCTTACAGCGTAGAGCTGGACGAAATCGCGCCGTTGATCGAGGAAAAACGCAAGGCAAAAGAAGAACGCACGATCAAGATTTTCGAAAAAGAAAAAATCCAGGTTTTGCGTGGTCCTTACGGTCCTTATCTGAAAGTCGGTTTGCGTAACTACAAACTCAACAAAGAACAACAGGAAAAAGTAGATGCCTTGACCGTCGACGAGGCGAAAGCAATCATCGAGGAACAAAAAGCGAATCCACCCAAGAAAAAAGCATCCGCAAGAAAAAAGAAAACGAGCTAAGATTTAATGGACAATGGACAATGGAGAATTGTCCATTGTTCACCTACAGTAAGAACTGAAATCCTTTTGACGACAAATGCGTCAAAAGGATTTTTTTATTTTCTCAGCAACAGGCTGTCTGCATTGCTGAGCGCGGCTTTCAGGCTGTCTGCGATGCCGTTGACCCACAAATTGTTGGACTGGAGATATTTAACTTTCGCAATACTGTCCATTCCTTCCATGTCCATATCAAAACTGTTCATCCATTTGTTCATGCTGCTGTCGGCAACGTCCAGATTTTTTTTGGCGTTTTCCCAAGCGGAGAGGAGGGCTTTGTCAATTTTTTTGGATTGTTTGATGCTGTCGATGCGGTGCGACAATTCCTGCGACGCTTTTTCTACGCGGCCGATGCGTCCCATGCCTTCGTCGTGACCGTGCATGACGCTGTCCATGAGCGTTTCGAGCGGAGATTTTTCCGTGGTTTGGGCGGATGGTTTCGGCGCATTGTTGCAGGCGACCAATAGCGCTAATCCGCAAACCAATATAGCTGTCTTTTTCATTGTCAAGATTTTTTGAAAAAAGGTAAAGAATGCGTTTAAAGATAAGGTTGTTTATGCTTTTTAGGAAATGACTTTCCGTTTATGTGTTATTTGGATGTATCGGATTGGGCGCATTCCCAGCTCTTTTTCTATGGAGAGGAGCTGGGGATGAGGTTTGTTATTGCTGCCGTTTTCTCCATTTAAAATAAAGCATCAGCCCGATTGTGACCATGACGATCTGCGCGGCGGCCCAGAACATCGTACTAAAGTCCTTGACGGATTTTCCTGCCCAACCCAGAAATTCATGTTTGTGCAACAAGGCAAAACTGTAGCCTTCGATGAGATCAGTTTTGTCTACTTTGACGGAAAGTCGACTCGTTGACGTTTCAATGAAATAGAGTGTGTTCGTATTGGAAAAAGTGACTTTCCAAACAGGTAAACGCTTGTCCGTGAAATTGTATTCGTTGTTGAAACGCGTGATCGGCTCGACGGATTTCACTTGACTGGCTGCGTTTCCGCTAAACAAGGTTGCGAGATACGCTGCGTAACGCGCCTCGCCATTTGGAAGTAGGGTGTTGGTTGAAATGTCAATATATATTGTTTCGGGCAAGACGGATCTTGCATCTTTCATCAAGTCCTTGTGGTTGCTTTTGGGATTGTATATTGGTGTGGTCGTGATGCACCAATAGTTGTGCCCGTCCATACGAACCATGCCGATATTGGCAATTGGTTTTTCAATGGATTTTTGCAAAGTGGACAGATCAAAATGTATGTCCGTAGTCGCAAAACACTCACGCGAAAAGTATTGGTTCCTATCATCCTCTTTCAGTTTGTAAATCGCGTGATAACTGCCGCTGAATGTAAACATCAACGTGAACAGGGAAGCGGTGATGGCCGTGTAACGGTGCGTACGTCTGGATTTTACGTAGTTGTTGCCGGGAACTTTTTTGCTGCGCGTTGCGAAAAAAATGTAAACGCCCAATATCGACGTGACGAATGCGAGCCCGTACAACAGAAATTCAAATACCAAACGACCTTTTCCCAAAAAATCCAACCAACTCCATGCGTGGACAAACTGGAATATTTTGTTGAACCTTGCGCGGCGGTTGTCCATTGCAAATGCAAATCTGTCCTGTGTCGTTTCCACGTAAATACGAATACCGTCCGAGCGGTCAAATTGTACTTTGTACACCGGAAGCAGGCGATTGATATTGGTATATTCTTCGTCGAAATGCGTGACGTCTCTGACTGATGCAATAGGTGCGCCTTTGGCGTTTCGTACGGTTTTGTAGGCCGCACTGCAACAATCGGGAAGTTCGGCCGTATTGGACTGCTCTACGGATTTGGTTGCATTTTTTGCTACATGTTTACTTTCTTGACCTTCCAAAAACTGACGCGCCAAATATTGCGCATACAGCCAATCGCCTTGTGGCAAAGCTTTTCCCGTTTCTGTGCTGAAATATTTCGGTACGCTTTCCTCCGTTCGCTGCACCTGATAAAACCAGTTCGTGTCAATATGAACAAGCCTGACACTGTGGAAACTGTCCACACCGTTTTGCAAAAGGGCTGTTTCCAGCGGCATTTGTATTTTGTCGGCGTTGATGGCAATCGCATTCAGTCCTTGTGTTGCCACGGCGGGACGTATATTGGTCATGATTGGATGCATCAATCCGCTGGCTGCGGACAATATGACCGGGATGGCGATAAGGAGCGAAAGGCGTCGATGCCACGCATATATTTTCTTTTTGAGCATATTCTTTTATTTTCCAAAATGATAGGAGAGACCTACGGTCAAAGACCTGGGATCTCCGAGATTATAAGAATAAGACGCTGCGCCGCTCGCAACGGAAACCTGCGAATTGTTGGAATAGTATTCGTTGAAAAGATTGAGCGCATTCACCCAGATACTCCAATGCTGTAAGTCGTAACCCGCACGCAGATTGACCACTTTGAAGCTATTGTAGGTGTATTGTTGCAGGTTGTCCATATAGTATTTTCCGACGCGTTGCCATTCAGCAGAAACACGAAAACCTTTCCAATAGTGCGGTTTGTAGGTGAGCTGTGCGTTGCCGACAAAATGCGGTGCGCCGGACATTTGTTTGCCGCTGTAATCCACACCGGATGAAACGTAATCGACAAATGTATGTTGGGCACTTGTCCCCGAAAAACGAATAGCCAGGTCGTCTATTGGACGATAGGTAACACCGTATTCCAAACCGCGATGGCGCGTTTTTCCCGCGTTTTCGGATTGGGAAATACCATTTGCTAAACGGACGTTGATGATTTCGTCTGTACCATTCATGAGATAAGCACTCCAGTCTGCATATAGACGGTTCTTAATAAGTGACAACCAACCGCCGATTTCATAATTGTGAAATGTTTGGGGTTGCAAATAGGTGTTGTTGGTGGTTTTTCCGAAAACGTCCGTCAACTGCGGTGGTACATAGCCTTCACTGTAATTGCCGTAAAAACCAATGCTGTGGATATTGTACGTAAAGCCGATTTTGGGTGCGACTTTTCCGTAATTGGTAATGGTGGAAGGTCCGCCCGTTACTTTTGTTCCAGGTAGATAATTGACAAAATTGTATTGGAACGCGTCGTAGCGTAGTGCCGTACTCACCCTAAAACCCTCAAACGGCGAAAAGTCATAGGCCACGTAACTACCAAAATCCGTGACCAGGGTTTTATAGTTTGCCAATACGGAATCAGCATTCGAATAGCTTACATAATTCACTAAACCGTTGGCATTTTTTTGTTTTTGTATCCAAATGAAATTTTGGGAATAGGATTGCGGATTGATTTCAGCATTGACGCCAACGATGAGTTTGCTTTTCAAAAAAGAAAATCTTTGGACGTGTTGCAGATAGAGTCCGTAGGATTTGAATGCGTTGTCGTTGATGTTCCCGATGGCGGTGTCGGGGCTTATTGGATTGGTCGGGATATTTCCGATTTTATAGTTTCCGATTTGATAACTGGGATTTTGGATAACAGAATTGTTGCGTAGCATAAATGTTGCCGTTGTCGTGCTGTGCGCGTTCCAACTATGCGAAATCATTGACTTTCCGCGAAAGGCATACACTTTCCGAAACGTGAAAAAAGCTTGCGACGAATAGTTTTTTGTTGCGAAATGTGTGCTGTCCAACGAGCCGTACATATCACTGTAATAATCGACATAAGTGACACTGTTGGTCCACGTCGTATTGCTGTCAATATGATAGTCTATGCGATAGGTGGATGCCGATTTGTGAAAATCGCTGTGCTGTATGGGGCCGTTCGTTTGTTTGGCGTAATAGCCACTGACGATAAAGCCGAGTTTGCCTGTTGTTGTACCTATTTGTGCATCAACGCGGCGATAGCCTCTGTCATTGGTTTGTATACCAATCGTGCCGTCAGTGTATGCCGGTGGTGCTTGCGTAATCAGATTCACCACGCCGCCAATCGCTTCCGCACCGTATAGTGCCGATGCAGGACCTTTGATTATTTCAATATTGCGCGCCGCCGCTATGTTCATTTCCAATAGGGCATTGTGGTTAAAAACGGCAGATGTGCGGATAGGAATGCCATCCTCCAAATACAGAAAAAGATTGTTGGTACTGATCGGTTGACGAATAGACATTTCGTGTTGCTCGTTGCCTAAGTTGACCATATTGACACCGCTCACTTGGTTCAGCAAATAATCTAGTCGTTGTGCCTTGTTGTCCTTTATGGTCTGTTTGTTGATTGTGGCAATGGCGATAGGCGATTCGCTTCTTTTTTCTGCCGTCCGGTTACCGCTGACAACGACTTCCTGCAACTGGTTGTCGTTGGGTAAAAGCGCTATGGACACATCCGTACCGATGTTTTTCAGTGTTTTGGATCGGTAACCTATTGCGGAAATGGTTATTTCTGATGAAGCCAATATATTGACGGTAAATGTTCCCGATTGATTGGTCGTAGTCGCGCTGTTTTTTGTAACAATGGATGCACCGTTGATTGCTTCTTTGGTAACGATGTCGTAGACTTTGCCTTTTATTTGAATAGTCTGCGCAGCCAACGAAAATGCCGCCAGCACGAATAGGCAAAACATGCCTATCCGGATATGAAAATTTTTCATGCGTAATGTCAAGAAAACGTATTCCTGATGTTTTTAAACTTTAGAAAATGGAGAACGCGTTTTCGGGGGGCCACCTTGAGCAATGTTGTTAAGTTAAGCGGTTGGTGAGGACACCCACCGAGGCAATCGCCGTGGCAGGTGTCCTCACCCGCCACCATTATTCCCCTTAACTTAATGACATTGCACCTTGAGGTCGCTTAACCACATAGGTACATAGTCTTTCTATCACGGACAAAGACTGCTTTATTGCCTACAAAAACAATGAAAGCCATGTTTCCATGTGATTAAGAGAAACCCCCGAAAAACTAATAAAATAAAGCTTAAACGCGTGGAGGTTTAAAGACAAGGAGGGAAATGTCTTTTGTATAGTGGCATTGGTAACGACTATAAATAGTATTGTCCAATACGATTTCGTATAGTTCTGGTTTGAGTTCCGGAAAATAGTTTTGGAACGAAACGATTTCCAGTTTGTTCATCTGGTCGCCCATGTCTTTGGTTTCGCGTTGCTGTTCTTTTTTCAGCTGTTTTACCAAAAAACAATGACCGTTACAGTGCAGGCCGGGTTTGTATTTGTTGATACAATATTTTTCTGCGATCGCGTCTCTATTGACATAGAAATGTAGAATCACGATGTTTTTACTAAAACTCGTAACCAGGAATACGAACAGAAATAATATTGCGACAATGCGTTTCAATCTGAGAAAATGATGTGCAAATATATTGCAAACATTGATACGATATATTGTTGTGTTTCTAGAATCGGTTGTATTGTATTGAGCAGGGGTCACCTCGCAATACAATCTCGGAACATTAAAACAAATATCTTTACCCTATGAAAAATCCAAAAGCTGTTTACGATTCCAATATAAAAACGCTGACTGAACAGGAAAATGCCTTGAAAAAGAAGCGTTCCGGAATGGCGTGGGCGCGGTTGGCGATTATATTATTGATCGTCGCATGGCTGTACAACGAATGGCAAAACGGCTGGCAGATTGGATTGTCGGGTGTATTGGTTGGTATTGTTTTGTTTTTGGTATTGGTGGCAAAAGACGTCAACCTAAAAAGTCGTTTGTTGTTTGTACAGCAGTTGATTGCCGTAAACAAAAGGGAACTGGACGGTTTGGATTTTCGTTTTTCGGATTGGAATGACGGCACGGAATTTTTGTCGGCGACGCATCCTTACGGGACGGATCTGGATATTTTCGGAAAATATTCTTTGTTCCAATATGTCAACCGCGCTGAAAGCGAAGGCGGACAAAAATTGTTGGCAGAATGGTTTTCGGCTGCGGTGGACAAAAGCACGATTGAAGAACGCCAATATGCGGTTCGCATATTGGGCGAGGCGACGGATTGGCGGCAGCAATTGCAGGCTTACGGCGCGTCCACCAATATAGATGCGCGCATCGAATCCGATATGGCGATTTGGTTGCAACTGCCGGTTGGCAATCGATCTTCGTATTGGAAAATAATAGTTTGGCTGTATCCAATAGTAACGTTGGCGAGCGTTTGGCTGTATTTGGACGACCATATTCCTGCGGACATTTTTGGCATTTTGATAACCGTTTTTATTGTTTTTTCGTTTGCGCAAAGCAAGAAAAGCAACGCTGCGTTTGAGGTCCTTTCCAAATTTTATCCAAAAGTTTCGACGCTCGGATATCTGGTCGCTTGTTTGGAAGAAATGAAAACGAAAGACAGCGCGGCTTTGCAAAAACTACAAACTAAACTGGCTTCCAACGACGGCGTAAAAGCTTCTGATTCGTTGAGGAAACTAGGTAAAATATTGGGTTTGTTTGAAGCGCGGCTGAATGTTTTCCTGTATTTTTTTCTCAATACGTTTTTGTTGTGGGACGTACGGGTTGCCATGAATTTGCAGGAATGGAAAGCAAAATTCGGTTCCAATATGCTTACGTGGCTGCGAACAATATACCAGGCGGAGGCGTACAGTAGTTTGGCTACATTGCGTTTTAATCATCCGGAATGGATTTTTCCGAACATAAATTCGGACTATTATTCTTTTTCAGGAACGGGTATTGGACATCCGCTCATTCCCGAAAACAAAAGGGTTGACAATGATTTTGCAATAGACGGACAGGGGAAAATCGCGTTGATTACGGGCAGCAATATGGGTGGCAAAAGTACTTTTCTCAGAAGTCTCGGCGTCAATATGGTATTGGCGTATGCAGGTGCGCCAGTGTGTGCCAAAAAATTTGAAGTGTCGGTTGCCAAACTCATGAGCAGTATGCGTATTGCCGACAATCTTGCTGAAAATACTTCTACATTTTATGCGGAACTGAAAAAGATCAGGGCAATTATTGAAGCGGTCAATTCCGGCGAAAAAGTGTTTGTCCTATTGGACGAAATTCTACGCGGCACCAATTCCTTGGATCGTCACGCAGGTTCCAAAGCGTTGATGCTGCAGCTTGTTCGCGAAAAAGTAGTTGCTGTGATCGCTACGCACGACGTGGAATTGGCGAACCTCGTAACTGAACAACCTAACGCAATCGCCAACTATCATTTTGACGTGCAGGTGGATGGTAACGACGAGCTGTTTTTTGACTATGAACTGAAATCCGGCGTTTGCCAACGCATGAACGCGGCCATATTGATGAAGCAGATTGGGATTGAGTTATGAATTATGAGTATTTTTTATAGTGGACGGTCGTCAGTGAGTTTCTTTTCTTATAAGGGAGCTCCGCAGAGGCCCACAGCGCGGATTTTGCGGCAAATTGAATCTTATAAAACGAACTTAGAATTTTATCGTCATTTCGAGCGGAGCGAGCGATCTCCTTCCCGCCGTTGTTGGTGTTTCGTAGCGCACCAACAACTCCAAATTATGGTTCCGTATCGTTCTTGTTTTCCTTCTTTTTATTGCATCGGAAGGTCATACGTACGCTTTTTCTTTTCCTATTTCTCACTTTTTCCTTTTATTTATCTGAACTTTGCGTTTTTCCATGATAAAATGAGTAGTGACGATTGATAGGGTGTAGAAAGTCTACAACTAAACTTATCATTCATAACGCATCATTTATAATTACAAAAGATGGCAGACAATAATTTTATAGACTTTATTCGGCTTTTTTGTCGTAGCGGTAATGGCGGTGCGGGCAGTCGTCACTTTATGCGGATGAAATTCAATGCGCATGGCGGTCCAGACGGTGGCGACGGTGGCAACGGTGGTAGCGTCGTTTTGCGTGGCAACAAAAACTTGTGGACGTTGCTGCACTTGCGTTACCATAAAAACATATTGGCAAAAGACGGTGAAAACGGTGCGAAAAACAA
>Ga0154006_1000039_pt1 | contig 56142 bp, 25 predicted proteins | sample TSFL090MetaG_FD_104747 | JGI IMG/M metagenome (GOLD analysis project Ga0154006, IMG submission 104747) | Attine ant fungus gardens microbial communities from Florida, USA - TSFL090 MetaG | ecosystem: Host-associated > Fungi > Mycelium > Unclassified | place: USA: Florida, Wakulla State Forest...
AAAAAGTTTTGGTCCGTGTTTTTCGGCAATACCGGCAGCGAACCGCCCGCCATGAACACAGCCCAACCAAACTTGTCTCCACCGTCCGCGGAGAACAATACGGCTTTGTTTGGATATTTGGTACGGTATTCTTTTACGGCTCTGTAAACCTGTTCGAACGACATCGCTTTGGGATGTAGCAAACGCGCCCATTGACGCGGTGCCAGGTTTTTGCCGCCTTCCGGTGCGTAGACTTCGCCGTTTGCCTGATAAAACCAATATTTGATATCGATAACATCGACCAAAGAAGCATATTTGGCATCGCTCAATATAGCATCCTGCACGTCTTTGGTCGTACTCAGACCGATGAGTTCTTTTTGCTTGTTTTTGGTTTCCCACTCACCAATACAATCCAACCAGAATTTTACGAAATGCAATGGCCCCGTAAATTCTTCGCTCGTAAACTGGATGACGGAAGAATTGTCTTTAAAGTTATCCAAACATTTCCAGATGTATTGTTGGTGGAGTTTTCTGCGAACAGGATTGGTCACGTCGTAAAACTGTTCTGCATAGAAAATACGTTTGTCGCCCGCAAAATTGATTGGCTCGACAAAACCCGTATTGTTGATATTGTTCGCCGTGCGCCATGGAAAATCAACGTTGTGCGCACCGGCTTCGATGATATTGTGCTGGAAATAATTTTGGTGCAGCAACACCAACCCGTTTCTGTCCGCAAGATCTGCGAAACTGCGCATACGTTCCCAATACCAAGTATTATATTTTGTCAAATCATATTTGCTCAGACCGTCCCAAGCCGAATCCTTTCCGCTACGCATGAAAGGCAGTTCGTAAAAAGGCGGCCACACTTCGCCGTTCATACGGCGGATACGTTCGTGATCGTCTCGCCTTCTTTCATACCAAAGCGCATAGTGCTGGTTCAGACCGACAATGCCTTTCGTCTTCATGGAATCAACGACGTCATTCAAGTTGTCCGTCAAGCCAGGCCCTACCCTTCCCGGAACAAAACGTGTAATTGCCATTTTCTGGCGAGCCTGTTCTAAATCACCAGCTTCCGCGCCGCCGGTCCACCAAGGCACTTCCTGCACGCGACCGGAAAGAACGGAAGCATTTTTGACCAACCAACCATTCTGGATTTTCAGCGGCTGTACGGCAGCAGTATTGCTATTGGGCGCCGTGATATTGATTTTAAGTGCGTTTTTGCTGTCGGTACTGATCGGATTGCGCGTTGCCGCCTGTTCGATCCATTCGTTCATCTGCGTCTTAGGTTTCAGTGCTTCTTTTGTCAGTTCCTGCGCCACTTCCACGCGCGGACTGCTGGAAGCTTCCGTTCCTATTTCGAGAATAGCCGCTTGTTTGCTTACGTCTTTGTTGAGACGTTGTTTTAACTGCAAATAGAAAAAGCTTCTTGGTGTAAGCGTATTGTTCGATTCAGCCCAATATCCTTTTCCGGCAAATTGGCTCCAGGAACCATAAGCCCAGTTTTGTGCAGTTGGCGGCTCATCGCATTCGATCAAGGAAGCGCTACAGTTCCAGAAGAAACAGTTCGCTCCGCTCCAACCAGCCCCGCGCCCGTCCTGTCCACGGTTGCCGACACGGATCGCTTCGCCGTCGACGTTCATCACGTCAAACAAAACGCCCGAAGCCCACATTCCGACCGTACCGTCAAAACTAAACGGACGTTGCGAAGTACATTGTACAAACGCAATAGGACCGGCAGCACCGTGACCTACGCTAAAATCATGATAACCATTGCTGGCAAAACAGCGCTGGAACAAAATCTGTTGTCCGCGTGTAAAAAACGTATTGCGACGTTCGCCACCGATTTCGGAAACTGGTTCCGTCGAAATACAGTCCTCGACCGTGATTTTTTTTGCGGATTCGTTGATGAAAACCGCTGAGCCAGCGAAGTGTTTGAACGACAACTGACGCACCCAAGCATCTTCCGTATTGGCAAAATTGATCGCCATCCAACGGTGATAGTCATCTTTCGGATTGGTCGCGTCACAGTCGGAAACCAACGAAATGTTTTCAATACCGACATTGGCAATACGTCCGTTCCATTCGTATTTGGAAACCATACCGCCGCCATATTTAGCATCCAAAGAAGTCGTCAAAGGAACGTCGATCGTGATTTTGTTGCCGTCAACCGCCGTGATTGTTCGATCAAAAAACAAATCAATATCGCCCGCTTTCCAACCCAATGCAGAAACGCCGCCACCAAAAGTTTCGGTACCGAGTTTTTCAATCCATTCTTTTGTGGAAGGTCTTCTGACCGTCACTTTGTCGCCCACTTTTAAACCAGACGCATCGCTGACCGTGAAAGCATTTCCGTTTACCGGAACGTAGCTATCCGAAATCTGAATTTCTTTTTGCTGTACTTTGTCGTCTTTTCCACAAACGACGATCAAGCCATTACGCTCGACTCCCGTACCGAAAATGACCGTTTGTCCTTGCGCACCATAACCGCGCAATACGACCCCGGAAGCGGATATTTTTATCTGTCCGCTTACATGATAAATTCCCTTGGAAAGCAGCACCGCACCTCTGAAGCCATTTTTGTCCAAAGACAGTTTGCTAACCGCGTCGATCGCCGACTGAATGATATTGGTCGCGTCGCCTTTCAATACAGGAACGACCACTTTCACGTCGACCATCGGGATTTCCTGTTCGGATGCTTTGTACCCACAATAGGAATAATCCGGAATGCGGTCGCCCGTTACGGTATCGGCATTGTAGGTCACTTGGTTTCTTTCGACTTCGACAGGCAATATAGGTTTGGGTGGCTTAGGTTTCTGCGCATTGGCAGCCGTTGCCGTCAATAGCCCCAAACAGAGAAAAACGTTTTTCGTATTTGTCATTTTAAATAACCATTTACTCGTTTGTATAAATGTACTATATACTTTTCTATTGAGAGAAAAAAATATCAAAAGTTGGATTGAATATACGGATGGTGAAATCCGTTGGGCAACCTTATTTCTGCCACTTTTTATTGGGGCACACGCAACACGCGTGCGCCAGCAGCACCAATATGCTGGCAATAAAACCGCTGACCAACAACGGAGACAGAAACCTCATCCCCATCCTTTCTTCCACGGGATAAGGGTCAGCAGGGATGAGGTTTGTTTCATTTTACCCCATAAAAAAATTTCATCCACAAGCGACCGATATTGAATTTTGACTATATGTTATAGTTATGATCCAATACAGATACTCATGAATGAAATCTATTTTAAAATATCTTAAAGACTGTTTAAATCCTTGCCGTCTTTCGCAACTACGCGATCCAAAGGAACTAGGCCGTTGACGTAGTTTTCGATATTGCTGTAACCGTTGGAAGCAATAGCCGCTGCGTCTTTGGCATCTTTCGGATTAAGTCCATTTTTCTTTTCGTAAGCATCCGGCATACCGTCGTTGTCGCTGTCCTTGTAGGCTTTTCCTTTGTATTCAGGATAACCGCCGACTTGCTGGATATTGGAAATAATGCCCATTTTGTAAGAATCAGCAGGCAATCTGCGTTTCAAATATTTGGATAAAGTTGGTGGCTGCGCATCTTTGCTGTAAGTGATTTTACCTGTACGAACATCTTCCACGACGCGTTTGTCCACGGCGTCACGAACCGGAAGGAACGCCCCTGCATTGTCCAATACATAACTGTAAGCTTGCTGCGCCGTTAATACAGGGAATGCCGCAATCGGGAACGGTTTGTCGACACGAATATCCTTTAAAGTCGCTGCAAGATCCGGCGTGCCTTCGGGTTGTACACCACCGGCCCAGTTGTCGTTTGTTACTTTTTCGTTTCCTTCCACAACATTACCATGCACATACGCTTTTCCAAACATGGCTTTATGCGCTGGGTTACGGCCTGATTCAGGTTTCAGTATACGATAGCTGATCGGTTTGCCTTGAGGTGTGATAGGACCTGGTTTGTAATAGTTGTTGATGAAATTATACAAAGAATTGTTGTCACCGCCGTCTGCGCTACGGTTCCACCAGTTGAAAATCACATTGTTGACAAAACCGAAATCTCCGTCCATACCGACGGATGGGTTACGCGCGATATTGTTTGCCCAAAGATTGCGCATGAACGTACTGTTGCGTCCGCCGACCGTACTTCCAAATGCATGGTTCCAGGTATCCAATGCTTCGGAGAAAATCGAGTTTTGGATCGTTATATTGACGGAAGGCAGTTTTTCGTCTTTACCGCTTCGGTCATAAACGTGACGATAAATACTCATGTTTTCATCCAAGCCCCAACTTGCCGAAACGTGGTCGATCATGATATTGCCGACAGGATTTCCACCCAAACCGTCATCACGGCGCATCACGTCCGTCGCACCACGTCTGAAACGCATGAAACGAACAATAACATCGTGTGTATCGATCAATACGGATTCGCCCGCAACACAAATACCGTCGCCGGGAGCGCTTTGTCCAAAAATACTGAGGTACGGCGCACGTATATTGATGGGCGTTTTCAGACGAATAATTCCCGATACGTTAAAAACGATAATGCGGGAACCACCTTGTTCGCATGCCCAACGGAAACTGCCTTCGCCGTCGTCATTCAAATTCGTTACGACCAATACGCGTCCGCCGCGTCCGCCGGAGGTAAAAGCCCCGCCGCCTTCCGCACCCGGAAACGCAGGAATGGAGGCTTTCAACAAATCCGATGGTTTGGAAGCCCAAGGCACAAAAGGCTTACCAGCTTTGGCTTCCGCTTCTACGATCGGACGCGCAATATCCCAAGCCGCATCCGATTTTTTTTGCCAAGTATCCATAACGGCATTCGCAGAATCTTCCATCGCTTTTGGAACGACTGGATATTGCGCCGCCGCACGCTGATGCATACCGCAAGCAAATCCTATCAATAAAGAAGAATAAATTAAATGTTGTTTCATGTTTCTTTTTTTATGAAAAGTTGATGATTTTGTATTAACAAAAGCTGTTCTGTTCATTTGAGCGGTTCGTGTCTGCATGAACCATGGAAATTAAGTTGTTGGTGACAACACCAACAATGGCAAAGCGGAAAACGGAACTACTAAAGAGCTTTTAAAACTTTTATCTTCTTCCAATACAAAGAAGTAAAGATTTATCTGGAAGCACATAGAACATCTCTGTTCTATGTGCTTGAATATTGAAACAATCTAAACGAATCAAACTATTTGGCAGCAGTAGCTGGCGTTACAGTTTTGAGGTCTACCAGACTGTTTAGATAATTTTCGATGTTGCTGTATCCGTTTGCAGCGATTTTCGCCGCATCGGAAGCATCTTTTGGATTCAGACCATTTTTGCTTTCGTAAGCATCCGGCATACCGTCGTTGTCAGAATCTTTGTACGGAGTTCCTGTGTAGTTAGGATAACCGCCTGCTTGACAAGGATCGGTGATGATACCTTGTTTGTAGGAATCGATCGGCAATTTTCTATGCTGGAACTGCGTCGTAGGCAATGCGCAGATAGGTTTATTGTCGATTGTACCGGTTGATACTTGTTTCAGGATTCTTGTGTCGACAGCATCTCTTATTGGCAACATCGCACCGACGTTGGCCAATACGTAAGATTTAGCTTGTTCCGCACCGAGGATTGTCATAGCAGGCATCATCAAAGGTTTGTCCTGTTTCATGTATGCTTTGTGTTCGCCAGCATTTGGTTCTTCCTCGATCTGAACACCACCGTCCCAGTTGTCTTTGGTCACGGCAGGGTAACCTTCCATGATGTTTCCGTTGACGTAAGCACGGCCGTAAACATGATATTTCAGTTTGCTACGTCCGCTTTCTGGTTTCAATATACGATGTCCGACATTGCCTGTTTTAGTAGTAACTGGACCTGGTTTGTAATAGTTGTTGATGATATTGTACTGCGCACGGTAGTCGCCACCATCCGTTGAACGGTGCATCCAGTTGAACACGACGTTGTTGACAAAGTTGAAGATACCGTTCCAACCTACGGACGGGTTACGACCTGTATTGTCCGCCCAAAGGTTACGCATGAAAGAACAGTTTTCACCGCCCAATGTGCTACCGAACGCGTGGTTCCAAGTATCCAAAGATTCGGAGAATATGGAATTTTGAATGGTGATATTGACCGTACCAAATTTGTCTTCGATTTTACCCGTACTATCATTGTACATGTGACGGTACATACTCATGTTTTCGTCCAAGCCCCAACTTGCGGAAACGTGGTCTATCATGATGTTACCGATAGGATTACCTCCGATAGCATCGTCACGACGACCAACCCAAGTTTCGCCACGACGGAAACGCATGTAACGTACAATCACGTCATGTGTATCCAACCAAACAGTTTCGCCGGCAATACAAACACCGTCGCCGGGAGCCGACTGCCCTTCAATAGTAATGTAAGGTGCACGAATGCTTAAAGGAGATTTAAGGTGGATGATACCCGCCACGTTGAAGACGACGACTCTCGCACCGCCCTGTTCGCAAGCCCAACGAAAACTACCGGGACCGTCATCGTTCAGATTTGTGACGACGATCACGCGTCCACCACGTCCACCTCTTACAAACTTACCGCCACCTTCAGCACCAGGAAACGCAGGAATATCACTAAACGGCAATTCGTCATAACGAGAAGCCCAAGGAATATAAGGACGTCCTTCGGTTGCTTGTTTCTGGATGATTGGATATGCAATCGCCCACATGGAATCCGAATGCTGTTTCGCCGCTTCCATCAAGGCTTTTGACCTTGCCTGATCCTCTTTGGGGATCTGCGGATATTGCGCGTGTGCCGTTACAAACAAGCCCGCGCCTACGACTACTGACGTAATTTTTTTTACTGACATTTACTGAATTTTCGTTTTAATTAAAAACATAAGCAGATAGTTTTAGTACTTTTTATTCAATCAATCTAAAAAAATGAATGCCGTTATTGTCGATAATTAAATGTGCCCGGATTGCCATTATAGTCGTTCCATCCTATTGTCTGCGTCAACCAAGGGTTTGTTGACAATACAGGGGAACTCAATCCGGAGATATAGTAATTGTGTCTAAAATTAATATTGACGGCCTGCCCACTAACTTGATCCATTGGCACGTCAGTACCGACAATCGTCAAATTATCATCAAAGAATTTTTTCAGATTATCCAACTGCGCCTGAAAATTAGCGGCATCCGGATCAACCAAAATAGCTGCTTTCTGCGCCGTCAACGGATCCACATTTGCGCTAAGATTGGTTTTATATTGCCACAGACGCCCATTGCGCGCCGTACCATTCAACGGTGTCACGCCCAATGCCGTACAAGTATTGGTTCCTGTAGTAGCGTCGCCTCCATCATAGAGCATCCAACGTTGGATATCCCAGAAACGTTTTCCTTCATAAGCCAATTCCACACGACGCTCGTACAAGCAAGCTTCAATCGCCTGATATTTGGTAGAAAGATTGCCGATTCCATAGTTGTTGGCCGCAGGAATACCGACACGCGCGCGTACCTTACCTAAATACAGCAGAGTATTGGCGATGTCTCCTTTCGCAGCATAACATTCCGCGATATTCAACAGCAATTCTGCATAACGGTAATCATAAATGGTAGTCGGAGAAAAAGCGAATGTAGCCGCCGCAGCTGATGTACTGGACATTTTACGCACAACCGCGGGACTCATGATACCCGTATTACCATTGCTATAGAATGGTTTGTTGTTTGCTGCCCATCTATACAACCAAACCGTATCCTGCAAAGGAGACGCAGCCGTTCCCCATTTCATACCGGAGAAAGCAAATGTGCGGTAAAAGCGCGGATCCCTGTTCATAAAGAAGTGCGTGGAATCGTAACCATTGTCAACAGTAGGACGAGAACCATCCGCCAAAGGAAACAAATCGATCATTTCTTTAGGTGCGGACATACCACCGGAACCACCTTGCTGCAAGAGACGGACACTTTTTTCCCAACCATTGCTCAAAATACCCGATGCGGCATTAGAGGCGGACATCAACTGTACAATGATACCTTCTTTCGCTTCGTTAGCGAATGCTTTGGAAGAAGAAGACAACATCGTCGCCCAATCTTTGGCACTAGAACCATACAAGCCGTAACCTGCGGCAGTCAATGCCGTTTCAGCATCCAATCCTGCTTTTAAGGCAGCATCCCAACGTGCGTTGCCCGGATTGTCCCAATCTGGATTGTACAACGGACTGGCAAATGTCAACAATACCCTGCTCTTCTCGGCCAAGGCAGCCGCACTTGTCAAACGACCGTAGTTCGGCGCATCCCATACAGCAGGCAACAAAGCCGCTGCACTGTCGAGATCCGTTTCAATCTGTGCTACGACATCGGCAGGTTTAGCACGCGGAACCTGAAAGGAAGGATCAATATTCGTCGTCAAGTCCTGTACTGTAGTTATGACCGGCACGCCACCGTAAACACGCATTAGGTCAAAATACTGCAAGGCACGCAAAAAATAAGCCTGACCGCGAGTCGTATTTCTGAATGTCTCGGATAATGCTTGTCCGACTGTATTTATTTTTGCCAACAAGAAGTTACAATAACGAATACGCGTGTACGGATTATTCTGCACAGACCCTGTCAATGCATTACCATAATAAGCATCTGCATCCGTTGCATTGATCAACGTCTTATTTGGATTGGTATAGTCGGTAACGCCACCGACTTCTTCCGTAGATCCACTTCTGGTATTGGTATAGGATCCCACAACGGACAACATCGGTGACTTATAAGCGGCAAAATAGTTATTGTACATCTGGTCGATATACCAACCTGTCTGCGTTTCGTTCGTAAACAGGTTGTCGTCCAGAAAATTATATGGTTTGATGTCTTCCAAGTATTTTTGGCTACAGCCTGTCGCCAACAAGACGACCCCCAGAGACAAGGCATAGTTTTTTATATTCTTCATCATTTGTATATGATTTAATCAATTTGGATAATAGAATTAGAACGAAGCATTGATGCCAAACGACCATGTACGAAGCGTTGGATAACCCACCTGCGGATCGTCATACATCGTTCTGTATTTGTTCGGATATGGATTGTAGAAATCCCAAAGATTATATCCGGCAAAAGACACTTTCAGATTATCCATGTGTAGGGATTTGGCAATCGTCTTAGGCAATGTGTAACCAATCACCAAACTGCGTACATAGCTTCTGAAGGAAGAAATCTGCCAAAAATCGGACGGCGCACCATTTTGGTCGTAATAAGCCAAATTTGGATATTTACCGTTCGGATTATCAGTCGGGTCAAACATATCGGTCATGAAAGATTCATGCGCCCAAAACATCTGTCCCGCACTCGTACCTTGTTTGATATAGTTGATCTGGTTAAATCCACCCCATGATGTCGCGATCTGTGCATCGAGTGACAATGTTTTCCAACCAAAGGATAGATTGGTATTGATCGACTGGGTTCTGTTAACCTTTACTAGCTTAGCATAGTCCTCACTTTTACTAACACGTCCATTAGGTCCGGCAATTGTATTGTCGTTCGTATTCAAATTACCCGCCAAATCTTTATAAGCCAACATCCCTGGCTTAATACCTGACTTGTCAAGATTTAGATATAAAGGAGTCGTACCTGCTTTGGTCGCCAAATCCGTCAAGTAATTCCAATAAGCATCAATATCTGCCTGTGTACGCATCATACCATCGCCGGAAGCCGTACCGCGCCATACTTCAAATCCCCAAGCCGGAAAGATGGTAGAAACGCCTTCGCGCATCGTATTGGTAGAAGGATAATTGAACGGTGCATCCGGATATTTCTTGATTTTATTACCGGAAGTTCCCCAGTTCATACCAATTCTATAAGATACTTCGCCGATATTGTCTTTCCAGGAAGCGGAGATTTCTGTCCCCCATTCGTTGATGGCACCATAGTTCTGTTCGGCAAATGCACCACCGGCAGATATAGGCGTACCCGTAGCTGAAGCCAATGACATCAAGATATTGGAGCGGTTGTTGAAATATTGGTCAACAGTAAAGTTCAAACGACCATTCAAGACCGTCATGTCCAACCCGATATTATGCTGTATATTTTGGTCCCATTTAATGTCCGGATTCGGCGTCGTATTGGGGCTTACGCCGTTGCCTAACAAACCGCCGTTAGGACCAAAACCCAAACCTTTATCCGTAGCCAAACCGTACACTTGTTCCCAACGCCATGCTTGCACATTGTCAAAACCTACTTTCGCGATAGAGGCACGTAGTTTCAGGTAATTAACCCATGGAAGCGCATCCCTAAACCAGTCTTCTTTGGATATAACCCAACCAGCAGAAAAACCCGGAAAGAAACCCCAATAGTTCTGTGGGGAAAATTTAGTGGAAGCATCGGAACGGAACACGAACTGCGCCAAATATTTGCCGTCGTAATCGTAGCTCACCCTACCCAAATAAGCCAAGCTACCCAAGGCAAATCGATTAACATACGAATTAGAAGTATTGAGCGTACCAGCAGTAGAGGACGCACCGTTATACCCGGCCGTAGGATTGTCATAGATGACGAATTTATACATACCGTCTTGCTTACCCTTTTCCAAGGATCCCATGGCAGAGATATTGTGCTTACCAAAAGAATTCGCATAAGTAAGGAATAAGTTCATCTGCTGCACCTTTCCTATATGATCAGAATAAACGATTCTGGCCCCTTGTTTATTGGTAGCAACTTTCCAAGTGCTGGAATCGGTGTATAAGTGGTGGTCTATCGCATTGGTATTTGTGGCAAGTGCAAGCGGCTGCGGCAACATGTCCTGTTCCGAATTGTTGACCGTGGAGGTGATACCATACGAGCCTTTCACACTCAGGCCTTTAATAAAAGGCACATTGTATTCCAAGGAGAAATTAGCCGCATAGTTCGTATTGCTAAACGTAGTTTTGGAACCATTGTTGAGCAAATTGAAATAGTTCCAACCTGAGATATTATTTTGTCCATCAGGTTTACCTGCCACTTTATTGGCACCCAATGCTGGAGATACATATTGCGTAACGCCATTCACATCGTATTGCCAAGGGATATATTTGGGCATGTGCGCCAATAAAGAATAATCCGTTTGTTCGGAACCCGCACCATAAGAACCGTCACTGATAGTTACTTTGGTAAAAGACAGTTCATTGTCATCGTTGTTGGCGGAAACCGTTGCACTCAACTTGACGTTGTCCGATACTTTTACATCCGTACCTGTCCTGAAAGTCCATCTATTATAGTCTTGGTTACCTAAGTTGGCTCCTTGCTTGAAGTAGGAAATACCTGCAAAATAAGTCGCACGGTCAGAACCACCGCTCACGTTGACGGAATGCTGCATCTGACCAGCCGATTTCCATGCTTGGTTTAGCCAGTCATAATTCAAGGATCTCATGGAATTTAATTCCGCATCACTAAAGAAAGAGGTGGACGGCCAATCTCCTGCAGCGCGACCATATCTATTGGAAAAAACACCATACTCGTAGGCACTCATAGTTTTGACAAAACCTACAGAATTGTCCAACTCAAATTTCCCGGAGTAGCTCACTCTAGCTGCACCAGCCTTACCTCTTTTCGTTTTGACGATGATCGCCCCTTGGGATGCTTTTGCACCATAGATTGCCGCCGCACCGTCCTTGATGACCGAGATACTTTCCACTTCACTCGGATCCAATCTATTGAACTGATCCAAGGAAGGCTGCCCCGTCTCCGGGTCCAACTGAATCACGTCATCAATGACAACCATGGGATTCGTTGAAGCTGTGTTGTTCCATGCTACAGTCTGACGAACAGTAGCGGTAGCATTCACACCTGGACGATTGTTACCGCCAGATATATTCAATCCCGGGATCTGCCCTTTAAGAGCTTCACTCAATGTACGCACCGGCATATCGGAAAGCTGCTTCATATCGGCAGTCACGATGGCACCCGTTACGTTACTAGCTTTCTGCGTACCGTAACCGACGACGACGACATCATCCAGTTTGTCGTCGATGCGTCCCAAATGTACGTTCAATAAAGATCTGTTACCTGCTTGAGTTTCATAAATCTTGTAACCCACCAAAGAAAAGCTCAATACAGACTCAGCAGAAGGTGCCGTAATCGTAAAATGCCCCAAAGAGTCCGTTTCAGCCAAGGCAGTCCCGTTCTTTACGTGGATCATTACATTACTTAACGGTGTACCCGACTGCTGGTCCACCACACTACCCGTCATTTTGACACTTTGGGCAGACAAGTGCGTCACGCATTGTAGCAAAACGCACAAAAGAAAGACGATTTTTGTTTTTGTTGTTCGCATATGGAAGCCTTTAGACTCTTGTTTAAAATAAGGATTCATAATCTATATACATCTATATATTGTTTACTTACACGATGAACGAGCGGAAGACGGTCGTTTTTTTAAATGCTTAATGCAACTTTTACTCGTACCAAAGAATGTCAAAAAAATACAGACTTATGCGACAAACAAATTTTTATTCACGTGGCGAGCCTAAAAATATATTGTTTTTGAAGCCCCCGTGCTTTATATTTTTTGTACAATCTACAATTATAACATCGGTACAAACTTAAAAGAAAACTTCCATTCGTTAGTTATATTTTACCGAAAAGATGCGCCATATTCTACGCAATCGTTTCCGAAATGTTAAAAATAAGGATTAATTCATAATTGGCTTTTTTATTGAAACTTTTTGCAACAAAAAGTAAAGTAAATCTCTCCGTCAATCCGAAAAAGTATGGCACAGCAAAAAGCCTCGGTCACCGACCGAGGCTTTTTGCTGTGCCATATTTCATCCTTTTCTATTGTTGGTAATTGTATGTACCTGCTCCTCCGGAATAATCTTTCCAACCGATAGTTTGTTCTAACCAAGCGTTATTACTTAATACCGCAGATGGTAAACCAGACAAATAATAGTTGGGTTGGAACTTTATTGTAACCGGAACATTGTTTACTTGATCCCAAGCCTTATCCAAAGGTTGTTTCACAAACCATGTCCGATAAACATCTTTCAACTTCTCAATCTGTGCGTTAAAGTCGGCTGGACTTGCATCTGGATCCACCAAGACATTTCTATCCAAAGAGGACAATGTGTCTTTCGTAGCGGCATACTTCGTTTGCCAATAATAACCGTCGCGCACGGTACCGTTGATGGGTTTCAAGCCCAGTTTTTGTACGGAATTGCCACTCGCGGGAATATTGTCGAACAACATCCAACGCTGCATATCCCAGAAACGCTTTCCTTCATAAGCTAATTCCACGCGACGTTCATACAAACAAGCTTCAATAGCGGCATATCTATCGCTAAGATTACCAATGCCATAGTTGTTTGCAGATGGAATACCTACACGAGCACGGATTTTTCCCAAATAGGTGATTGCATTGGCAACATCACCTTTAGCGGCATAACATTCCGCAATATTCAACAACAGCTCTGCATAACGGTATTCAAAAATACTCGTACTGGAATATTGGTAACCCGTACTATCGGCAGCAGGATTAGACATTTTATAGACCAAGGCAGGACTATTCGTCTGGTTACCGCCATAATACTGCGTGGTCGTATCAAAACCACTAGCACTACTGGGATTCGCTTTCAACTGTTTCCATCTATAAAACCAAGTGGATTTAGTAGGCTTGTTTTTAATGCCCCATTTTTCGCCGGAGAACACAAATGTTCTATAAAAACGTGGATCTCTGTTTGCAAAGAAAAAGGTATCAACATAACCGTTCTCCTTGGTAGGACGAGCACCATTGGCAAGAGGAAAAAGATTCAACATATCCGTCGGTGCAGATATACCATTGCCCGAACCGCCATAATCTACAGGGCGCAATGAATTTTCCCAACCATTGTTATATCCAGCGGAAGAGGTAGACGTCGTACTGAACAAAAAGACCATCAATGCTTCCGGATTAAGTGTCGCATTTCCCTGTTTGAACGTCATTTCAGACCAGTCTTTTGCATTGGAGCCATATAAGCCGTAGCCCGCAGCAGTCAACTTGGTCTCGGCGTCCAAACCTGCATCCAAAGCTTTTTGCCATTTTGCATTACCAGGATTGTCCCAATCCGTATTGAACAGCGGACTTGCAGCTGTCAACAATACGCGGCTCTTCATAGCCAATGCACCTGCGGCCGTCAGCCTGCCATAGTTGGTTGCGGCAGCTGATCCGTCCCATTTCATCGGCAACATTGCGGCAGCAGAGTCCAAATCCTTTTCAATCAATGCAAAACATTCGGAAGACGTGGCTCTAGGATGCTTAATAGACTCGTCCGTACTTGCATTTTCCACTGTGGTAACAATAGGTACACCGCCGTAGATTCTCACTAGATCAAAATACTGCAACGCTCTTAAAAAATACATCTGCCCTTTGGCCGCACGACGAAAATCAGGCGACAAATTTTGTCCCAACACATCAATCTTCTCGATTAATGTATTAGCATACTGAATACGCGTATAAGGCGGTACGGGATTGGGGATATTGGAAGAAAGCGCAACTCCATAGTACGGATCGGCTTCGGATGCCAGTGATAAGGTTTTCTGGGAATTGATATAATCGCCAACAGTTCCTCCCATTTCTTCCGTCATGCGTTCCCTACTATCACTGTATTGAGCTACAACCGTTTGTACCGGACTACGATAGTTGACAAAATAATAATTGTACATACGGTCAATATACCAACCCGTCAACGTTTCATTAGCAAACACCGTTTCCTCTCCGTACTGATTGTAGGATTTCATGTCTTCCAAAAATTTCTTGCTACAACCAGAAGCTGCCAAGAGTGCAAAGAAAGTCCCTATATAGAATATTTTACGTTTCATATAACTAATGTCTTAAATATATCAGTAATTAAGTTTTAGAACCCTAAGCTAAGCCCCAGTGCCCATGTACGCAATGTAGGATAACCTGTGTTGGGCGCATCGTACATATTGCGGTATTTCTTCGGATAAGGATTATACAAGTCCCACAAGTTCTGTCCGGACAAGAAAAATCTTGCGTTTTCGATTTTTGCTTTCTTGATCCATTCTTTAGGTAGGGAATAACCTACACTCAAGTTACGGATGACCATACGGAAAGAAGACATCATAAAGAAATCAGACTTAGAACCACCGTTATCATAAAAAGCTAGATTAGGATATTTACCGTTCGGATTTGTCACAGGGTCAAACATATCCGTCAAGTAAATTGGCTGAGACCACAAACTTTGCGTACTACCAGTACCTTGTTTAATCCAGTCCAAATAATTAACCCCTCCCCATGATGTAGCAATCTGCGCCAACAAGGATACACCTTTCCAGCCAAGATTGATATTGGTACTGATACCGTAAGAACGGTTCGAGTTTCTCAGCTTAGTCCAATCTTCTTTGTCCGCGATACGACCGTTAGGTCCACCGATTGTTTTGTTGTTCGCATCCAGGTCACCAGCAATATCCTGATAAGCCAACATACCTTTTTTCATCTGGGTTTTGTCGGTAATGGAGAAATACTTAGGAGCGGCACCCGCAACACCTGAATTATTGGCATTATTGGTCAAATAGTCCCAGTATTTGTTAATATCATCATCTGTGCGCAAAATACCATCACCGCCAGAAGTTTCTTTCCAAGTTTTGTAACCCCATACTGGAGCAATACTCGTATTACCGACCTGTTTTCTTGTCGTCGTTTCAGATGGATAGTCAAATGGCTGGTCAAAATATTTGATGACTTTATAATTAGACAAACCGGAGTTCATACTAATGGAATAACTAAAGTCTTTGATATGGTCTTTCCAACTAAGGGACAATTCAGACCCCCAAGAGTTGACATCAGAATAGTTTTGTTCAGCAAAAGCGCCACCAACAGAGATCGGAATATCAAAGCCGGACATAGCCGTCAATAGATCCCTACCCTGGTTAAAGTATTGATCAAACGCAACCGACAGACGGCTATTGAAGAAAGACACATCCACACCAAAATTATGCTGGTACGTATTGTCCCATCTCAAATCTCTATTAGGACTTACTTCCGGATTAAGTCCCGTAACATACAAACCGCCATTGTTTCCAAGACCAAATCCTTTATCCGTAGCAGCGGAATACAACTGTAGCCATCTCCAAGCCTTAACGTTGTTGTTACCGGTCTTACCCATCGATGCACGAAGCTTGAAATAACTTACCCAAGGCAACGTATTCTTAAACCAGCTTTCGTCAGACACTACCCAACCAGCGGACACCCCCGGGAAAAAGCCCCAATAATGTTCCGGTGCAAATATGGTAGAAGCGTCTGTACGGAATACAAACTGCAACAGATATTTATGCTTGTAATTATAGCTCGCACGTCCCAAATAGGATAATGTACCAGCCTGTGTACGAGTAGTAATCGAATTAGATACATTAAGTGTACCCGCCGAAATAGAAGTACCATTATAAACACCTGGAATCGGATTATCGTATAGCTGTGTACGCATTTCAGCATTATTTGTAGAGCGTTCTACAGACCCCATCAACTGAAGGCTATGTTCACCAAAAGTTTTGTTATAACCAACAAAGAAGTTGATTTGATCGCTCTTCGTATTCGTATTCATATATGATACACGTGAGTTAGACTTATTGAGCGTAACTTTCCAATCTTCCGGTGCGGTTTCGCCGATCAAATGCTTTCCCGCGTCCGCAATCTTGCTCGCCTGTGCCAATAATAATGGCATCATATCCTGCTCCGTATTGCCAGCCATTTGTGAGACACCATAATTGACTTTAAACTGCAAGCCAGGTACATAAGGCACATCATATTGCAAAGAGAAATTGGCGTTATAATTAAACTGATGATTCGTTGTTTTGGAACCATTGTTCAACAAAGCATAATAGTTCCAGTTACTCAAGGAGCTGTTACCACTCACGTTGCCTGGTTTGTTAGGGCCTAAAGGAGGAGATATATATTGATCCACACCATTGACATTGTACATCCAAGGAATATATTTAGGCATGTGCAACAACATACTATAATCGTTCTGCTCTCCACCTACCGAATAAGAACCGTCTTGAATATTGATTTTTGTAAATGATTTTTCTACATCTGTACTAGCCGCTGCAAGTGTAGCACTAAAACGTAGCCCATTTGCCACTTTGATATCCGTACCGGCTCTATAAGTCCAACGCTTAAAATCCTGAGACCCTAGGTTAGGATTTTGTGTATAATAAGATACACCAGTATAGTAAGTCGCCCTATCCGTGCCACCGCTGACTTCAACGGAATGCTGCATCGCATTTCCGGCACGCCAATCGTTTGCCAACCAGTCGTAGTTCAAAGAATCCATAGCAGTCAACTCCACATCAGAATATAAATTATTCTGATTCCATCCTAGTGCCGTTCCTAATTTATTGACAAACTCTCCGTATTGCCTAGTGTTCATGACTTTACCGTGACTAACCGCATCGTTTGTTTCAAATTTACCATTATAAGATATACGGGCTTGACCAGCTTTTCCCCTTTTCGTCTTAACAATGATAGCTCCTTGCGAAGCACGCGAACCATAAATCGCTGCACTCGCATCCTTTAATACGGTAATACTTTCTACTTCGGACAAATCCAATTGATTGAATCTATCTTGGCTGTTCAATCCCGTAGTAGGATCCACCTGAATAACATCGTCAATGACAATCAAAGGAGTAACGCCACCACCGTCTTTACCCCAGTTAAATTGCTGTCTGACACTCAATATCGGCATATCGCCCGGACGTGTACTACCACCATTTACATTCAAACCAGGTATCTGTCCACGCAATGCTTCCGCAACGGACGCAACAGGTAAATCAGCAATCTGCTCCTTGTTTATAGTTGCCATAGAACCGGTTACGTCCCTTTTGCTTTGACTACCATAACCAACGACAACGACCTCGTTTAGATTATTGTCGCTAAACGGCGTCATGCTTACATTGAGCGCTCCTTGTGTTCCTGCTTTTTCCTCATAAATCTTGTAACCCACTAAGGAAAAGGTCAATACCGACTCTGGAGATGGTGCAGATATACTATAAAAGCCCAGCGTATCTGTTTCTGCCGCGGTACTACCGTTCTTTACTTTGACAAACACACTACCTAATGGTTTGCCAGTTTCTTGATCTACCACAGTCCCTGTCACTTTGACATTCTGGGCAGACAGGTACGTTACGCTTTGTAGCAAAACGCACAAAAGAAAGATGATTTTTGTTTTTGTTGTTCGCATATGGAAGCCTTTAGTTTTAAAATAAGGATTCATAATCTTTATACAGCTAGGTATTATTTACTTATGTCATTAACAGTCAAGTCCGGCAATGTCTAGAAATTAGAAAATCATTTAACTCATCCAAAAACAGTATTCAGCACATTTTACAATCTCACTTAGCAACCAGGTTTTCATTCACATGGCTATAAAACATATTGACTTACTGAACAAGAATGCTACATTTTTTTGTACAATCTACAATTATAACGTCTACACAAACATATAAAAAAACTTCTGTTCGTTAGCTAATTTATAGTAAAAAAATACGACATATTTTACGCAATCGTTGCCAAAACGTTAAAAAATATTTTTAACAGCTCGTTAAAATGCAATTAGTACTTGTTTCACAAAAAACCTTACGAATAATGCCACCGCTTAGGAGAATATTAGCTAGGTTTATATCTGGCAACTTACAACCTATCCAATACAAAAACCGCGTTCCTCCCCCCGTGGGATAAGGAACGCGGTTAAGAAGAAATGGCTATCCAATCTATTTATTCGCCGCAGCCTTTGCTTTATTTCTTTCAGCCCAACCTTGACGTTCTTTCTGAACATCATATCCTTGTGCGGAGAGATAATTGTTGATTCTGCCTTTGTATTTGCCAAACCAAGCATGTTTTTTATCCGAAGATTCCGCGTCCATGGCATGTTCGCGCGCTTCGACGAGCCATTGCCAGATTTGGTCTTTTTGAACTTGTGTAAGACTTGGAATCATGTCCTGATAAGCCTTGCTGGTAAGCGGTGCCACGCCGTAAGTCATACCATCCTTAATCTGGTCGACCTGCTCTTTGGACAACAATCTACTCAAATGCGCAATATAGGCGTTGTGCAACGCATTGGTCTTGATGGTTGTCAAAGAATCAATATCGGCTTTGCGTTGCGCACTGACGGATTTGTCCGCAATGTTCTGCGTTTTAAGGTCTTTGTACATGGAGTCGCGCCACAGATACGCTTGGTTCAAATCCGAATATTCGTTGGTCACCAAATCCGTCACTTGACGATTTTTCGCGGCGTCAGTAAGGTTCAGCTTCGCGACGATTTTGGAGGAACGCGTTTCGATCATTTGGTGGTAAGCCTGTTGCGAATCTTGCGCGAATGCACTCATTGCGGCAGAAAGTACCATTGCCGTTGCTATGACTTTTTTCATTTCTTTATTTTTTTAACGATGATTTTAAATATAATTATTGATACTAATTTATTGATTTTTCTTTTGCCTCCGCCGTTGTTGGTCGCTGACCGACAATTACCCTTCGCTGTTCGGGATGTTTCGAAGGGCATCCCGAACAGCCGCTCCAACACTTTATTTCGCATCCAATACTATCGTTGCCGTTTCCAAACCTGCGGATTTTGCCGTCAGCTGTATTTGTCCGGCACTTCCATTGGACTGCAATATAGCCAAAGCCTTGCCATTGAAAGCATTTCTTGTGGGGCTTTTCAAACATCTCAAATCCGTTTGCTGGCCATTGTCCGTGCCCGCAATAAAGGCCGAACCATTGACTGAAAACTGAATCTCGTTGTTGGCATCCGGAACGATATTGCCGTCTTTGTCCGTTACTTCCACCGTAACGTAACTCAAATCCGTACCATCCGAACTGATATTGGAGCGATCCGCCACCAATTTTATCTTGGCGGGTTTGCCTGCGGTTTTGATTTCCTCGCTCATCACGACGTTACCATTTTTACGCGAAACCGCTTTCAATATACCCGGACTGAACGGCACATTCCACTGTACATGCAGATCGTCGTTTTGTTTTTTTCTAATGCCAAGCGATTTTCCGTTTAGGTAAAGCTCGACCTCGTCTGCATTATTATAGTACGCCCATACGTTGATGTTTTTTCCTTCCGTCCAGTTCCAATGCGGCAAAAGATGCAATACATTTTTAGAACTCCATTCGCTTTGGTACATATAGTAAACATCTTTGGGAAAACCCGCCAAATCTATAATGCCAAAATAAGAACTGCGCGCCGGATAAGGATAGGGCGTCGGTTCGCCTAGATAATCAAACCCTGTCCAGACAAAGGTTCCGGACAAAAACGGATATTTCTTGATGATCTTCCAAGTCGCTTCGTGTGTCGACCCCCAATATGCAGCAACCTGATCGTAGGCCGATACCGTGAAATCTTTGTTACCGTTTGGAACAAATTTTTCTTTCGAACTTGCTGGCCAAAACAGCACCGTATCGCCTAGCTGATCGTAATGTCCACGGCTTTCCAAAGCCGATACGGTTTCGGATGCGATAAACTTTTGTCCCGGATATTTTTTCAGAAAATCAGGGTACATTTTTTCGTTATAGTTCCAGCCCAACACATCCAATGCGTGCGACTGGTAAATATAGTTTTTCGTCGTGTCCATTTGCGTCAAAGCAGAAGTAATGGGACGTGAAGTATCCAAACTTCTAACCAGGCCAGCCAACGTTTTTGCCCAACGAACACCGGAAGTATCAAACTGTTCGCGTATCTCATTACCGATCGACCACATGATAATCGACGGATGGTTTCTGTCGCGCAGCATTTGATCTTCCACATCCTGCTGGTACCATTTAGGAAAATCCAGGTGATAGTCAAATTTGTTTTTCTTTTTTGCCCACATATCAAAAAACTCGTCCATCACCATAAAACCCATTTTGTCGCACAGATCCAACAATTCCGGTGCCGGTGCATTGTGGGAAGTTCGGATAGCGTTGCAGCCCATATCTTTCAATAGTTGCAGTTGACGCTCAATTGCACGCGTATTGACAGCCGTGCCCAATGCACCCTGATCGTGGTGCAGACAAACACCCAATATTTTCAAAGGACTATAATTCAGGAAAAAACCTTGCTCCCTGTCAAACGCAATATGGCGCACGCCGAAAGCCGTACTACTACTATCCAATACAGTGCCATTATCCGCCAATACTATAGTTTTTAAACTATATAAATTAGGCGAAGAAGGTGACCAAGTTATAGGATTTTCAATAACTAAATCATTGGATACTTGTCCTTTTGGACTATTGGAAAGCACATTCGTTTGAACGGTTTTGGAAATAATTTCCTTGCCATCCGCATCGACGACTATATTCTTTACCCGAACTTTTTGTGTGCGTTTTGTCCGATTGTCAATCGTCGTTTGGACATGGACTTTCGCAGTCGAACCATTATTGTTTTTAACTAAATCGGCCTGAACAAACGTTCCCCAATGCGCAATCGAAACCTGACCCGAAGCCGACAACCAAACATTTCGGTAAATGCCTGCGCCCGTGTACCAACGCGACTCCGGCTGCAACGTATTGTCGACCTTGACGACTATGGTATTTTCGCGATTGTCCCAATATAAAAACGGCGTCAAATTATAGCGAAAAGACACATAACCGCTAGGACGTTTTCCTAAATAATGTCCGTTGATCCAAACCTCACTATTCCTATAAACACCGTCAAAATCTATATTGACAGCTTCGCCTTTCCATTGATTGGAAAGCTTGAATTTCTTGGCGTACCAACCAATACCGCCAGGCAATGCGCCTTGATTGGGTGTTGTTGGATATTGGTCGCTAAATGGTGCTTCAATACTCCAGTCATGTGGCAAAGTCAGGCTTCTCCATCCTGCAAAATGTACCGTATCTGCGACAGGATGAGCCGAATCTATTTTATAAAAAAGCCAATCTTTATCAAACGAAACCTTCTCCGTTGTCTGCGCGTTTCCTTTCGAAAATGGCATCGCCAATAACGCTAACGGAAGGAATATTTTTTTATTCAACATTATTTATGCTTTTAAATACTATAATAATTATGTACCATTTTAATTGTTATAACAATCCGAGATGGCGATCGTCGTACCTCCCCGCAATGACGCGCTTGAACTTCGTAAATACCTTAGACATTCATCGTATTGCGAGCAACGCGAAGCAATCTCGTCTAACCTTAAGTCTTCGCTATATCGTTTCGCCGTTGTGGTTTCCTAATACCTATTCCGCGTATTGAACCGAAAAATGATACGTTCCAGATCCAATATTATATTGCGTCGTATTGGCCCTATAATATAGTTTTCCTCTGGAAATAGTTTTATCATTTTCCTTAACCGTTTTAATTTTCCCAATAGGAAATATGATAGTCGCGGTTGTATTGGCAGGAACGACAACATCCATCGTCACAACATTTCCTGTTTTTTTCCAAGCATTTTCAATCGTTCCGTAAGGTGATTTATAGTCCGTTTTTGCTTCCGTTAAGTTGCCGACAATTTCAGGTTTGACTATAAAATGTTTATAAGCGACGGATTCGTCCGACAAATTAATACCGCCAATATGTTGATAAAACCACTCCATGATATGTCCCAACATAAAGTGGTTATTGGAAACGGAAGGATACGCCTGCCAGGATTCCGTCAACGCCGTCGCGCCTTTTGCCAATTGATAGCCATAGCCCGGAATATCAGAACGATTGTTCATTTTGTAAACAATATCCGAACGTCCAGCTTCCGCAAGTACCAACAACAAATACCTAAACCCAATATCGCCCGCCGTAAGACGGTAGTTGTCTTTTTCTAGTTGAGCGACGATATTGTCGATGACTTTTTGTTTGTTTTCGGGAGCGACCAACTGCATGTAAACAGCCATTGAATTGGAAGCTTGGCTGCCCGTTCCATATTGGTGCGTATCTGCATGATAAAATTTTTCGTTAAATGCTTTCTTGACCGTCAAAGCCATCGAACTATATTTAGTCACGTCGCTTTGTTTACCTAATAGTTTGGCGATTTTGGACATCACCAACAAATCATAGTGATAAATCGCCGTTGCCGTAAGCCCTTGCGGCGTCAGTTGCGAAAAGCCCGATTTTGCTGGACCTATATCATACCAATCACTCAAACCCTGCATCAATATACCTTTGTCCGATTGACGCTGCAAATATCCAATATAGTTTTGCATCATCGTATAGTTTTCTTTCAACAAAGCCAAATCACCATACCAACGATACGCATACCAGGTCAACAGAATACTGCTGCTCCCCCACTCCGGCGAATCGCGGAACGGTTTTCCGAAATGTATAAATTCAGGCGCAACCTCGGGAATCAAGCCGCTGTCCGTCTGTGCCAAACGCATATCTTTTACTATTTTGGGAACAAACGCGGCAATATCAAAATTATATTGGAGCGAGTTGCCCATTAGGTGTTCCTGTTCCAGCCAACCCAATTTTTCGCGGTGCGGACAATCGGTGAAAAGGCTTACCATATTGCTTTTCATCGCCCAGTTGATCAGCGTATTGGTTTTGTTGAACAAAGTGTCCGAACTATAAAACGTACCGGATTGCGGCGCGGAATTTCGAGTGTGTTTCATTTCAATCGAAAGCACTTTGGGCAATACGCCATGACTAGGCGAAATCAAATCTACCTGCGCATATCTAAATCCATAATAGGAAAAACGAGGTTCCCATGTTTCTTCGCCGTCGCCTTTCAATATATACGTAAAATAGTAAGGACTTCCCGTTGCTTTTTGGTTCGCTTCGTGGCGGTCGTTGAGCAATTCGGAGGGAATTACTCTTATAGTATCACCTTTATTTCCCGAAACTTTAATCGCTACGATTCCCGAAGCATTTTGCCCAAAATCATATACAGTGGACATTTCATTGTTTTGTATAGTCTTAATCGGCGTAAAAGTTTGCATTACTTTTATAGGCAACTGTACATTACTGCTCAGCGTTTTTGGTCCGTCGACGACTATAGCATTGTTCCATTTCTGCTGAAAACCAGCTTTGTCCCAACCAGCCTGTTCGAGATTGGCATCATAGTCTTCACCGCCATAAATAGACGAAAATACTATAGGACTTTTGGCAACATTCCAAGACGGATTGCTCACTATGTTTTCGGAAGATCCGTCTTTATATTGAATGTATAGCCTGCAAATCATTTTAGGATAACCATAAGCGACTTTTAGTTTTTTATAGCGTTGCAGCGGCGTAAAATAAAAACCATTACCTAGCAAAACGCCGATCGCATTGTCGCCATTTTTAACTAAAGACGAAACGTCAAATGTTTCGTAAATCGCTTCTTTTTGATAGTTGGTCCAGCCTGGATCCAAAAAATGATCGCCCACTTTTTGACCGTTCATCCGCAACTCAAAATGTCCCAAACCTGCAATGAACATAAAGGCTTTCGACACTTCTTTTGTTGCATGAAATTCCTTTCGGAACATCGGCATAACCTCGTCGTTCGGAATCTTTTTGCCTTTGTTCACTTCAGACGGCGCAGGCAACATTTTCAAGGAATCCGGAAGATTTTGCAGACCAATCCATTGCGCTCCGTTCCAATCTTTTTGCTGAAAAAGCCCTGTTTGAAAACTTCCTGTTTTACTCCAGTCCGAAACCATATTGTGGTTGTCCCAAACCTTTACTTTCCAATAATAGGTCGTCGCGGATTTCAGTCTCTGCCCATTGTAACTTACTTGAATGGAAGCATCGGACGACACTTTTCCCGTATTCCAAACATTACCTTGTTCCTGTTCCAATGTTTGTAAATCATCGGAAACAAGCAGGCTATAATATACTTGTTTCGTATTGCGAACCGCTGAATTGATTTTCCAGCTAAATCTTGGTTGCGCGTCGTCAACACCCAGTGGATTTTCTTTATTGGCACATTGCAGATCGTAGACAGACAAATTCTGCGCCACGACTATTTGCATGGTGCACCAAGACAACAAAAACGATACTATAATTTTTTTCATGTGTTTATTCTTTAGGAACACCACTATTTTAATACTATTATCAACCACATAGACATAGTTATATTTTGTATTCAAATGAGAAAACAAAAGCACAACATAGTATGATGAAAATATCTTTGTGACACTATAGCCCCAAGTTAAACAACACTATGTATCCATGTGGTTTATTTGTTTCTACGCTATCTAACTTCTAATCCAGAAATAATCAATTCCGAAGCATTGTCCGTAATCAATCGCAATTGATATTCTCCGGCATTGATCATGCTTTCCGTATTGGTTTCAAACAAACCCCATTTGCCTGGTTTCGTATTGTCAAACTCGATTTCCTTTCTGAACATCTGTGCCCCCGTAGCATTGACCATGACCAAAGTTCCTTTCAATACATTTGGGGAAGGGTTCGCATACTTCAATGAAAGCGAATAAATATCGGCAACGCCCGTATGAATCGTAAACGTCAAAGTATCGTGTTCATTGGATTTCAGCTGCACTATGTCTTTTTTGTTAAATACTAATTTATGCCAAGCCGTATTAGAATATTTCGCATTGTCCACTTTATAAACGGTTGCTTCTTTCAGATCGTAAGCGGGCAAAATATTGGTGATCGGTTGCGCCGCAACAAGCAGATTTCCATTATAATCACCACTATTCAATACAGCACCGTTTGGCATTCTTTTTTTGTAAATGCGCAAAAGGTTTTTGTCTGTTTTATTATAGTAAACAACTCCATTCGCATTCTCAAAACCACCCATAAACGGCAACGGCGAACTAAGCGATGCGTCAATACCAATATACACATCCGCAGAATCTGCCAATACGATGTCCAGAGGTTTTATAGGATTATGAGGCATTTGAACCCAGTCCGCACCGTACAGAAAATAAGGCAACTCGCTAATCTCCGCTTCACCGTCACTATAAGGTTTTGCCGTCGTCGTCAACCATTTTCGGAGATGAACGGAGGACGCACCATCCTTATCATTTAACTGAAAAAGAGAAGTTTGTTTTATAGTTTGATTTGGCTTTTGTGCAGAAGCAATAGCAATAGCCGAAATCACCGCTTGACCAGCTTCAACATTTGGGAAAGACAATACTAATTTTCCGCCTTTCACTTGTACGTTATATACTTTTTTCAAAGCTTTTGCATAGCCAACTTCTTTCCAAATATCCAGCTTCTTTTCGATCACAACACCGTTAGCGGCAATATCAAAAAGCCGCCAGTTTTTACAGTCTTTTTCGCCTCCTTTTCCAAGCCAAGGTTCGACAAAATAAAGTTCTACACTATAGTCGCCATCCGCCAAAGGAAATGTATAGGACAACTCCTGCCGTCCATAACGGAAACTTTGAAACAAAGGCCAGTCAACGGTTCCGGCTATTGGATCGTTCATTTCGCGCTGGCTTGCAAAGACCGGGTTTAGTTCTTTGAAACGCGAAGCCCAAGACGTCGAGCCCCAATGCGTTGCACTATCCAAAACCTGATCGGCCAACCAAACATTTCCGTTTTCGTCCGTATAGTCATCACCACCGCAATTGACGCGATAGATATAGTTGAATCGCTTGTTGGCTTTTGTTATATTGGATGCATGTTGCTGCAACATCTTATAGTTGGGCGATTGCGGCAAGTGATGCAACAAGACTATATCTTTTGCAACGGCCTTACCATTTACATAGCCGACCGCATACAAAACATTATAGTTTACCGCAATATCATCCCACTCAAAATGATGTCCCGGCAACGGATTTCGTTTTTTCTTTCCGTAGGAAATGGATTTTGTATCGTTGAACAATTCCACTTCATCGCAATTGGAATACACGGAAACGCTTATTTTTCCGGGCTTTTCGAGACGATCAGGCCAACTATGCGAAACGATATATACCATAGGATCGTTGATTTTATTGGCATAGTTGGAACGGTACATATAGTAAACATCCAACGGCTCGCCCCAAGGCGTCAACATGCCTTTATAGTTGATCGGTCCGATGCGGTCTATTTCGCGCATACCTTCGCCACCTTGCACGCGACCAGGATTGTCATGCGAATTGTATAGCCAAAAAAACTGTCCGCAAACACTGTCTTTTACTTCTTCCGCCTTGCGCACTTTGAATTCCATCAGGCTCGTCATGTCTTCCTCGTTGAATTTACCGTTCTGCGCCAATAGCGAGGTTTTGTGCAAATCGATCGAACGCCAAGCCCCGTACTCCCCTACCAACAATTGTTTTTTGAGTTCATCACCATATTTTTCTGGATCGCCGCCGTAAGTACCGCTCCAGTTTTGCGGCACGTCCCAGTCAGTACCTTCCCCACCGTTACAGGTATTGATCATGCGTTGACGCACCGATGTCGGATCCATTTCGTGGATGATGTCCATACATTCCTTGACAAAATCCGCCGGCAAATGACTTTCATTTTGCAGTCCCCAAGTCACCACGGAAGGATCGTTGCGACGTTCCTTGATCCAATCGCGCAACAGCTTTTTGAAATTGTTTTTAAACGCTGGCGTATTGTACCAGATATGCGCCGAAAACTGCGGCCACCAAAGGATTCCGTCATGGTTCCAATAGTATTGATAACGCAGGTTGTGCGGTTGGTGCGCATCGCGAAACGCATTGAAGCCCGCAGCTTTTATTTGTGCTACACGCGAAAAAATTTCTTCGGGACTAAACGCATGACTCCCGCCTAGAAGATGTTCGTATTCCGCAATTCCGTTGATAAACACCGGTTTTCCATTCAGCAAAAATTGGTGCGAAGACGAGTCCTTGACAGGCCAACTGACATATCGGATACCGTAATCGGTGTAAATGCTGTCCATCAATTTTCCGTTGACAAGTACTTCCGTTTTTACTTTATACAAATACGGTTTTTCCAAAGACCACAATTTTGGATTAGTCAACAGGATCGGCGAAAAACGAAACGTACGCGTTGTATTGCGCGCCAATATTTGGCTTGCGGTATTTTTTCCAACGGCGTTTCCATCGGCGTCCAATAAGGTATTGGTGACCGTCACGCGCTGTCCAATACGATTATAGTTTTTGATTTCCGTCTCAACGAGCAGCGTACTTTTTTCGCTTAGTTTACTTTCCGCATTCCAAATATGTACACCAAAAGGTTCGACACGCACCATATTGGTTTCGATCAAATGCACCGGACGAAAAATGCCCATCGGCTGCGAACCTTCCGAAAAACCACGCTCGTCCGAACAGCCGCCGCAAACCCAAGGTAAGTCCTGAATATTGGCGGGATGATCGGCGCGGACCGCAACTATATTGGATTTTCCGTCATAATAAATTGCATCCGAAACGTCCAATGTAAACGAGGTGCGTCCTCCGGCGTGTTGCCCTATTTTTTTGCCGTTTACCCAAACCGTCGCGTAAGAACTTACGCCCTCAAACCAAAGAAAATAGCGGCGTTGTTTACTTGGATTCGCTATTTTGAAAATCTTGCGGTACCAAGCATAACCATGCAGGTTGCCATGGCTCATGCGCCTGTAACCGTAATAGTCGTCCCAGTTATGCGGAACGGAAACGTGCTTCCAATACGAATCGTTGAAACTTTTATAGTGAAAACTCCGATACATGGCACTGTCCGTCGGACTCATGATCGATGTCCAGCCTTTTTGCAAAAGCATATCATTCCGTACTTGCTGGTATTGAGCAGCGGACTTTTCATTTCCTAAAAAGAAAAACAAAAACCCCAGCAACAATCCATATTTATTACAATAATTCATTTCTAAAAAATTTCAATATGCACGTTTCTCATTCATATTTAATATTAGGAGATTTCTCCCTACGGTCGAAATGACGCTCTTATTTTTTTATCAATAGCCTAAAGTACATCGTATTCTAAGACCAACAACGGCAAAAATAACAATACAACAAACAAACCTATTTTCCCAAAACGGACAAATCCAACGCTTTCTTTTCGCCCGCTCTTAATTGTATAGTCGCCGTTTTTCCCTTATACGAAAATGTATAGCTGCCGCTATATTGCGGCGTAACCAATACATTTGTCAATTGCCCATTTTGCCATTCCATATCAAGGCTTAACGCACCTCGCGCACGCACGCCTTTTACTTTTCCGTCCGGGAGTTCTTTTGGTAACGCAGGCAACAATTCGATCATGCCCATATTGCTTTGTACCAATAGCTCGGCAACGCCAGCCGCACCACCAAAATTTCCGTCGATCTGAAACGGCGGGTGCGCGTCCATCATATTGCGGTAAATACCGCCACGCTCGCGCTGCCCTTCCAGATCGGCGGGACGCAACAAATCGTGAATGATCTGCAAAGCGTGTTCGCCATCTTTGAAACGTGCCCAAACATTGAGTTTCCACGCAGAACTCCAACCGGTACCGCTGTCGCCGCGCTCAATCATCGCTTCGCGCGCAGCCTGCATCATTTTCGGATCATTCCAATTAATGTCGCTTCCCGGAAATACGCCCCACAAATGCGAAATATGGCGATGCTGTTCTTTCGGATCGTCAATATCCTGCATCCATTCTTGCAATTGTCCGTATTTACCAATTTTGTTCGGTGCTATTTGCGGAATTTGTTTGGATATTTTTTGTATAAAATTTCCGTCTTTTTCGCCTACGATTGCTGCAGCCTGCAAATAATCCCTGAACAAACTACGGATCAATTGATGGTCCATCATCGGTCCCATTACGAGACCGCCGTGTTCGGGTGAATTGGACGGTCCACTAATCAAATAGCCACTCACTGGATCACGCACCAAAAACCCGGAATAAAACTGCGTCGCGCCCTTGATCGCCGGATACATTTTACGCAAAAGCACCGTGTCTTTCGTAAACATAAAATGATCCCAAACCTGGTTGCTCAACCACGCTGCACCCGAAACCCAAATACCGTGATTAGACGCATTGATCGGCGCCGCAATACGCCAAATATCCGTATTGTGATGCAAAACCCACCCGTCCAGATTATAGTGTTCTTTCGCCACTTTGTTCCCTGTTACGGACAAGTCGTTGATCAGACTGAAGAACGGCGTCATACAGCTGGACATATTCAACAAATCCGCCGGCCAATAATTCATTTCCAGATTGATATTGGTCGTGAATTTGCTGCCCCAAGGCGGCGTCAACTGGTCGTTCCAAACGCCCTGTAGATTCGCGGGTTGCGGCGAATTTTCGCGAGAAGAAGATATCATCAAATAGCGCGCATATTGCACGTACAATGCGATAAAATCAGGATCGGTCTGCGGCGTATATTGAATGATACGCTTGTCCGTCGGCAATTTTGCATTGGGATATTGCGCGGTTGTATTGCCTAGTGCAAGCGAAAAACGACTATAAATATTGTGATAGTCGCGGATATGTTCGGCCTTTACATTTTGGAAAGAACTATTTTTAACGCCGCTCAAATACTGACTGGACAAGGCTTCCGTATTGCCGGAAATGTCTGCATAGGATTTAAAATTAGTCGCAGCCACCAAATATATTGTCGCGTCATCCGCATTGCGAACGACCAACGTTTTTCCGTCCGCAGTGATTTTTCCGTTGTTGGTTTTTAAATACAGCAAAGCCGTACCGTGGAGTTTGCCGTATTTAACCGAAACGTTTAGTTTCAATACATTTTCGCTGCCTTGTTTTTCCAATACAAAAGATTGCGAAGAAGCCAATGTCGCGGAAAAATTCACACTTTGTTTTTTGTCCGCCGAAAAATGCATCGCCAAAGATTGCTTCGGTTGACTTGCCAAATATTCGCGTTTATAGTGTACGCCATTGGCATCAAAGTCAACGGCAGCAACGGCTTCAGCTATATTGAGCGTTCTTTTGTAATTCGAAATTTTGCCAACAGGAAAATGCAAAACCACATCGCCAAAAGGCTGATAGTCCGCCGCATATTTGGGATATTCAGGTGGGTTTTGATCCTGAACCTGGTATTGCCATATATTGCCGAGCGCAATTGTATCCGAACTACTATTGTCCGCCGCGTACAATACGAAAAGTTTGCGTCCGTCTTTCGTTCCGTTAAATCCGCCTTTGTCAAACCAGTTGACGACTTGTATCGAAACGACATTTTTGCCTTCTTTCAGCGTATTGGCAGGAACAACATATTGTCTTTTGCCCAACATTCCCTTCACGGAACCGACCAAATGTCCATTGACATACGTATAGTCGTCGTCCCTTATTTTTCCTAAATAAAGTGTCAAATCCTTTCCCAATAAGGATTTGGGCATATTGAATTCCGAACGGAACCATACGGCACCATCGACACCTTCCAGCCCAACCCGCTCCCAACCGTTGAGCATCGGAAGCGCTATAGGTTTCCAGTCGTTTTTAGTATTGTTCAGATAAGCTGCGGTGTCTTTTCTGATTTTGTCAAACCATTGCAGGCTTTGACTTTCGTAGTTTTTTTCGTTGCTTCTAACGCCCATAAAATGCTCTTGGGCAAGCGCTTCCGCTTCGGCTTGTTTGCCTTCCAAAAGTAGTTTTCGGATAGTAGGCAAATATTGCGAAGCGCCCGCACGCGCATTACTATTGGGTTCGCCCGTCCACAAAGTCGATTCGTTGAACTGGATGCGCTCATCCTGAACACCACCATAAATCATCGCACCCAAACGGCCGTTTCCAATTGGCAACGCGTCCGTCCACTGCTTTGCGGGCGTTTCGTACCAAAGTTGTTCGCGCTGTGCATCGACCAACGTATGCAAACCCATACAGGCGACGACACACCAATATTTTTTTATAGAAAACATGAGAAACAATTTATGAATTGTGAATGATGACTTATGATACAGAATCCGTGTACACCTTTTTTTAAACAGGTTACGTAATGTAAATGGCTATATATTTCACCGTCATTGCGAGCGAAGCGCGGCAATCTCAAATCCCGTGATTCGTATCCGCACGAAGCACTTAGAAATACAGCATTATTTCACTAATACATTGGCTTTGACGTCCTGATCTTTCGTATAAACCTGCTGAACAGCGTTAAAATCATTGCCGTTCAATACGATATTGTTGCTTTGACCACCCGATACATGCAAAAAATTCTTGGTATCTTTTGGCAAACGCGTCGCGCCAATATACAGGCCATCCACATTTTTGGCGTCTACGATATAAGCGGAATTTTGTTTGCTTAAAATCTTCACGCCCTGCATTTCCATATTGGACACATTGTCAAGTTTGATCGCCGTACCGTCATTGTCCGAAAGCGAAACCGCATTCAGCTCAATATTGCGCGCATAACGAATATCAAAACCACTTTTCGCTTTCAAATGAATATCGCGGAACGATACATCGCTGACCGGCATTTCTTCCAAACCATTAATGAATCCAGCTTGGTTGGTTTCGCCCGTAACATTGGAAATATGAATGTTTCTAAAAATCGGCGTGCGTTCGGATACAGGTTCCAGATCGCTTTTTCCATATCTCAGGTCCAATACAAAAGCTTGGTCGCGGATATTGCGCATGATGATATTGTCCACGCGCACATTTTCCACCACGCCGCCGCGTCCGCGCATGGATTTGATTCTGATGCCGCGATCCGTACCGTCAAATACGCAGTTCGAAATCGCAATATTCTTCACGCCGCCGGACATTTCGCTACCGATGACCACGCCGCCGTGACCGGAAAGCATCGTGCAATTGGTAATCGTATAGTCTTCCGCAGGCGCTGCTTGTTTGCGACCGTCTTCGTCCTTGCCGGATTTGATCGTGATACAGTCGTCGCCGACGCTGATATGGCAATCCGAAATATGCACGTAGCTGCACGATTCGGGATTGATACCGTCCGTATTGGGCGATTTTGGATTGTTGATCGTCACCGAACGAACCGTTACGTTTTTGCAAAACTCCGGATTGACCGTCCAAAACGGTGAATTTCGGATCGTAATGCCTTCGACCAATACATTTTCGCAATACATCGGCTGGATGAACGGCGGACGCAAAAATCCGCGCGTAAACCATTTGGAATCAGGTGGCGCCAATACGTTTTTATTGTTGGCGAAAAATGTTTTTTCCAACTTGGTTTTCGGTTTTGTATCGTCAAAACCTTCGGAATAGTTCCACCATTTTTGTCCGTGTCCGTCAATAATACCGCGTCCCGTGATCGTGATATTGCTCGCTTTGTATGCATAAAAAAGCGGCGAAAAATTATTGACCGTCGTTCCTTCCCAACGAGACGGAACCATCGGCAAATAATCTTCGAAATTGTCACTGAAATGCAGCTCCGCTCCTGCATCGATCAATATGGTGATATTGCTCTGCAAATGGATCGGACCTGTCAGATATTTCCCTGCCGGAAAATAAATCGTGCCGCCGCCTTTTTGGGAAGCTGTTTGAATGGCTGTTTCGATGGCTTTCGTCGCCAGTTTGGAACTGTCGTTCGCCGCACCGTATTTAGTCACGTCGTAATACCCTTGTCCAAACGTGAAGGATGTACACATACACCCGAGAACTATAGAGAGGAAATGCTTCATTTTTAATGATGAGTTATGAATGATGAGTTATGAGTGGACCTAAATAATAGTCGGCGTCATTTCGGCTGAAAGGAGAAATCTCCATAATGTTTCAGACTTTTAATTTTCATCTCGACCTAAAAAAATTTGCCAATAAAAAAAGTCCGAAATCAACACCTATTCAAACAACCAATCGATCTCTTTCGAAACGCCGTTTTCGGAAATACCCGCGTCATATTTAGGGACGTTTTCGTTTTCCGGGACAAAGCCCGAAATCAACACCTATTCAAACAACCAATCGATCTCTTTCGAAACGCCGTTTTCGGAAATACCCGCGTCATATTTAGGGACGTTTTCGTTTTCCGGGACAAAGCCCAATATCAATCCCGCACCTTTGCCTAAAGTTAACGTATTGGCTCCAGCCGGGAACGAATACGCGTGGATATTCATATTGGCAAAACCTTTGACCACGACGCCATTCGCAATGATGGTTTCTGCTTGTCCGAAATCATTGGCGCTCGCGTCCGTTTCGAGTTCGGGAGCTTTGAGGTAAGCACTGTCTTTTTTGTTGAAAAACGCCACCAAAACTTTTACCGGTTCTTTGCAGACAAATGCCAAGGAAGTTCCTTGCCTGACTTGATTGTTGAAAGACATTTTCACCGCTTTCAATCCTTTCAGTTCTTTTGCATAAGCCGAAATACGCGCCGAAGAATCCGAAAAAGGCTGCTCGTCATTGTCGCCTATCGTGTACCAAGTCAGTGCTTGATTTTTCAGTTGCACATCAGCATTTTTCAGCTTGATTTCCACCGCTTTACGGCTCGGATCCAAATGCTGCAACGAATCGATTGCGCGTTTGAAATGATCCAATTCTTCCTGAAACGGCACCAATACTTCTGCCCAAGTTTTGAAAGTGCCATCCACGCCACGAATTGGAATTTTACGCTGTTTGGTCTGCATACTGTTCGCGTACAGATAAGTACCTTTCGTCAAGTCAACCAACTCTTTGTAATAATTCACGCTTTTTTCCAAAAACGGCAATGCTTTTTGCAGATCCGCAATATCATCGGAATATTTATAGCGCATCACCCACAACGCCGCTTCGACTTTGCTGGCATAATGGTTTGCCAACGCATTGTAGCAATACATATCGTTGCGCACGCGGTCAAATTCTGCTTTGTTTTGCGTCACGAAAGGTTTGGCTTTTTCAATAGCCGCTACCGCCGCCGCACCTTCTTCGCGCACTTCTTTCACAATCTGAACGGGAGTTTCGCCAATATGCGGCTGATGTTTCCATTCTTTTTCCGCATAGTCGATGATTTTTTCGCCTTCCGGACTTTCGGATTCGTACAAAAGATCAAACAAACCGTAACGATACGGATTAATCAGCTGCGTCATCAACATACCCAAAGTCATCGTCTGGCGGTTACCGTCCGTAATCCCAAAACGACGCAATATTTTCGGTGCGATTTCTCCGGAAGACTCAAAAGCCTTCAATATTTTTTCACCGCTGTTTTGGTCGCATCCATATTCGGAAGCCAGCAAACCGCTCCAATAGCCGATTTCCGTTTTGCGGTCGCGTTGGTCGTTCCACGCATAGCGGCTCCATTCCTTGTACCACAACCAATCGCGGTCGACCTGCAACAAACGATGATTGGCACTATCCGCACTGTAAGGCCAATCCCAATAGGAAGCCTGCGGATAAAGATGAATGCCGCGCGCGCCGTAAATGCGGTGCATTCCCTGCACACTTTTTTGGATAAAATCAGCGGAAGCATAACGGAAAGGTTCCAGGTTGGCCAAAATATGGACGTTCTCAATATGAACGGTTCCGATATTGCTCAACGTGCGGTGCAGTTCGGCCCATTTGCCGCGCGGTTCGTACGTCGTCAACGCTTCTCCGTTGAATTTGGCCATAGTGTACAAGTTGGAATACAAAGGCATCGCCGCCTTCATCACCGCCGGCGCATCGGTATCGTGCGCGCGCAATATGATCGGCGGAATTTCTTTGGCGCCCAATACAGCCAGACCGTCTTTCACACCCGGAACAATCGTTTTGGTAAACCAATCGATATCGTCCTGTCCGACGCCTTCCATCGCTTCACCCAAGGTGACACACAAACCGACGTGCGGATATTTCGCGACGAAAGCTGCAATGGATTTTCGTGTATAGTCTGCAATGATCGGAATGATCGGACGGTTGCGGTCCTGCGTTTTCAAACCATTTTTTTCCGCGAATGGTTTGGAAACCATGATATTGTAAAACGCCTGAATGATCCAAATGCCGCGTTTGTCGGCTTCTTCGGTCAAAAAGCGGAAAATTTCTTCATTTTTGGCAAAAGTCGCGTCGTCCACTTCGACCGCATAAGGATAATCTTTCAGTTTGACCAAGGACGCAAACGGATGTCCGTTCCACAAATAAAGTGCGTTCATCCGATTGTCCACCATCGAATCCAATACTTTTATCCAAAGCTTTTTGTCGTAAAACCACGGAAAACTTTCGGGTGTGTATGGATATTCGTACACGTCCCTTCCCGGCAGGTAAGTTGCTTTTTGCAAACCAATGCAAGCACCACGCATCACCATGCGCGGATAGTCGGAAACGTGGATTTTTTTGGGTAAAATTTTGTTCGCTTTCAGGCTGTCCACCAACGCCAAGGTTCCGTACAATATGCCGGAAGTATCGACTCCTTCGACCAAATACGTATTGTTTTGCAAACGAATCGCAAAGCCTTCGTTTTGTGCAATCGTATCGGCGCTCAAAGACAATACATTTCGCGCCTGTTCCAATAGTGGCGACTGTTTTATCCCTAGAACGATGACGTTTTCATGATTCGATTTGGTGTATTTGCTACTGTCAATACTGGCTCTGTAGCCATAATTGTACAAATTACTTTTTAAATTTTGCGCAGCAAAAAAAACTCTCGAGGAGGAACCAGGAGAAACGAGAATCTTGACAGCGGATTTTGTTTGTTTACTGTTTCGTTGGGCTTGGGATGTCGTGACACCTACTGCCATAAAAGTACACACAGCAAACCCTAAAAGGATTTTTCGATAAGACACAACTTTTATTTTATCGTTAGAAATTTCGGCCACACAAATATAGCCGAAAAGAGCCATACTAACAATCAATAGCCTTATAATTTACATTTGTAGCTTTGCGATAAGCGCCGTGTTTCATGGCAGTAGGGTTTCTTATCGGAACGACGCGAATCGGTTCGGGTGCTAATTTTCAACCAGTTACAGAATTGCAACTGCCGAAAAGATACTGTCGCGAGACATTGTGGAAATGTAAAATTGTTTTCAAAAGCCTGAAAGGCTTTACGGACCAACATGGTATATCGCCGATTGTAATTGTTCTTCGCAAAGGGTAAATGAGTGACTGGCGCGTGTGAATAGCCTTTCCTTTTTTAGCCCGCGGATTTATCCGTGGGTAAACAATACCTATTTCAATACTATATGGTTTTAACCCTTTCCAATACAAACCGTTGAAACGGTTAAGACATTCCCTTATCCAACTCCCACAAATAAATTCGTGGAGCAAAAAAAGCCGTTGTATTCGACTTTCAGGATTGGAAAAATGCCAAACGAAAAGAGCCGCTGTTTTTATCAAACAGCGGCTCTTTTCGTTATTTCTGGTATTGATGTAAGCGTACAATATCCGTATCGTCGAGGTCATTTCCGTTCCAGTGGTCGTGCATGACCAACGCGGCACCGACGGCCGTCGACTGCGGAACTTCCGCCGCAAAAACTTTTCGGTTGGGATTGTATATGGCCATGGCGTGCATGAAAACGTCATTTTGTCCAAAACCACCGTCCACAAAAACTTGTTTGATTGCCTGATTTGGATCGACAATATTCACAAAATAATGTTGTGCGTGAACGAGCTCGTACACCAATTGATAATATGCGTCGATATCATCCGCAAAACGTCCCAAATCCTCTTGCGAAAAAGGAAAATGATCCAGCAAAATATCGTCGCCCATATTGTGTCCCGACGGTAGCGGAACAACTTTGTCCAATCTTTCTTTTTCAAAAGAAAGGCTATTGTATTTTTCCTTGTTTGTTTGGAAAAAGTCCGCAATACGCGCAACTTCTTCAGCATATCGGTGTCCCAAAAATACACGCGAAGCTTTTACAGGTTTTCCCTGATAGTTGATGTAGCAAAGACAACCTTGTTCCAATTCTGTTTCGGACAAAAGTTGCTCGTTGAAAGGGTTGAGCGTAATGCTCCACGTACCTGTCGACATGAGCAAAAACGGCTCTTTCGTCAACTTGAGATAAGGTACCAACGCAGCAGAGCTGTCGTGCATACCCGTTCCCACGGAAATAACTTTTCCCGCAAATTCAATCAGTTTGGCCGTATCGCAGGAACGCAGCGGCGCCAATTTGATATCGATTCCCAAGCGTCCCAACCAATCGTGGTAAGTATTTTTTCGAAAATCCCAAAGGCTCGTATGGCAGCCAATACTTGTAATATCCGAATACATTTCGCGGCTCAGCAAAAAGCTCACATATTGCGGAAAATGCAAAGACGTCACAATGCGGCTGTACAATTCGGACCGTCTGTGGTAAATGCGAAAAAGCTGCAAACCAGAATTGAGGTTGCCTTGTATTGGACAGCAGGTTTCCAGTTCAAATTGTTTTTTGGACGCGGCGTCGGGCAGCAAAAGTTCCAACAAGCCATCCGGATATGGTTTCAGGTAATTGAACATGTCCACCACGGGTTTGCCCTCAGCGTCCACATGGACAAGGCTCGCGCCGTAAGTAGAAAAATTGATTGCCTTAACGTCAAATTCCTCGGACTGACAAAGCTCTTCCAACGTAGAAAACAGAAATTTTTCTATCTCGGCGAGGTCTTCACAATCATATCCGTCTTCATCCAAACGCTGCGCAAAACTCAGCGTGCGCTGAAAAACAACTTTGTAATCTCTATCAAACAGAAAAAATTTCTTGTTTGTCTTTCCTATATCCAATACCGCGATGGTCGGTTCGTTTGCCATAACCTAAATTCTAAACAACTTTAGTGCTTCAATAATTTTTACGGAGGGCAAAAATAAACGAAGCCGTGTGAAAAACCGAATATTATTCGAATGCAGCCAAACGTATAAACCTGTAAGATTGCCAGGCAACCTTACAGGTATTTCAAAATAAAACGTTCGAAACGGGTGTTTTTTACAAACCACTAGCAACGGAATGTAGACCACGTTCTTTGACCAATTCTCCGCGAATGTACAACTGATTGAACGCTTTCACGGGATTCAATGCGCCGCCAGCTCTCAAGCGCGCTTCCGCCAGCAACGGCCTTACGTCCGTACGGTAAGCATCCTGAATGATTTCCTGAGCCAACGCAACTTGGTTATTGTTTTGCGCATTCGTCAGCGCTTTTTGATCAATGATAAGTGCCTGCGCATAAGCGAGTTTGATCGCTTCCACAGACTGCAACAGATCTTCTATTGGATCTTTCACGTTGTGTGACGCATCGATCATCCAGCCAATATCAGTGGCGTGTTTTTTGCCTTTGTGATCCAAACCTTCCACCAATTCGTGGAAAATAAGGAACAACTGATAAGGATTGATGCTGCCCGCCGTCAAATCGTCGTCGGAATATTTGGAGTCGTTGAAATGGAAACCCGCCAACTTGTCTTCCATAAGCAACAACGAAACGATTTGCTCAATGTTTGTACCAGGAAGATGATGACCAAGGTCGACCAAGGTAACCGCTTTCGGTCCAAGTTTGGATGCCAAAAGATAAGATTGTCCCCAATCGGCAATCGTCGTCGAATAGAAATGCGGTTCAAAACATTTGTATTCAATATAAAATTTCCAATCGTCGGGAAGCGCTTGATAGATTTCCTGAACGCTTTCCAAGGTACGTTCAAACGCTCCGCGGAAATTCAATTCGCCTGGAAAATCGGAACCGTCGGACAGCCACAAGCTCAATGCTTTGGAACCCAATTTCACACCATGCTGAATGACTTCAATATTGTGTTCGATCGCTTTTTTGCGAATGTCTTTGTTGACATGATGCAAGGATCCGAATTTATAGCTGAAATCCTGTCCTTTCTGGTCCTGAAACGTATTGGAATTGACCGCATCGAAATGCAAACCTAGTTGACTCGCTTTGTTTTTCAACGCATCGTAATCCTGTGGAATATCCCAAGGAATATGCAGGGAAATGGAATTGCAGGATTTTGTCAGATCGTTCAATACCGCAACGTCTTCCAACTTTTCGTCGATGTTGCGCGGTTCGCCTGTTCCGGCAAAACGTCCAAAACGTGTACCGCCCGTTCCCAAAGCCCAGCTTGGAATGGCAATATTAAAAGCTTCCAATTTTGCCAATACTTCCTCGTAATTGGGAAGCGTATCTTTCAAATATTGCAGCTTTTTTTGGTGCAAAGCCAATCCGTCGGAATTGTGCGATGCGACTTGTTGCTTATCGATAATCATGTTAATGTCTTTTTTTCAAACTAAATAAATAGGTCTTGATGGTCGGAAGGGTGGTTCGTGCGGACACGAACCACGGAAATGAATTTAATCGCCGATATTGGTGTTGTCACCAATATTATTTCTCCAATATATAGTTGCAGGTGATAACACCTGCAACGGCGATGAAATTTAAGGTTCAAGCGCAACTGTGAGAAACTACGAAATTTTTTTTTCGGAAACTATCTTACGAATCCCATCGCGATACCGCCGTCCACGTTCAATATGTTTCCGGTGGATTTTGACAACAGACCGTTCAAGAAGGAGAAACAAGCATTTGCGATGTCTTCCGGCAAGATCATTTCCTTCAACAAAGTTCTGTTGGCGTAATATTGAGGCAATTCCTCGACGGTGATACCGTAAGCTTTCGCACGGCCTTCCGCCCATCCGCCAGCCCAGATATTGGAGTTGACGATAACGGCGTCAGGATTAACGATATTGACACGGATTTTGTCGCCGCCAAGTTCCGCTGCCAACAATCTGGAAAGATGCGCCTGCGCTGCTTTTGCAGAACCGTAACCCACGTTGTTTGGTCCAGATACGATGGAGTTTTTGGAAACGATATTGATGATGTCGCCGCCGATATTTTGCTTGCGCAATATCGCAGCAGCACATTTGGAAACAATGAACTGTCCTTTTGGCATGATGTTGTACAGAATATCCCAATCTTCAATCGTGTGTTCTTCGATTGGTTTGGAAATACTCAAACCAGCATTGTTGACGATGATGTCGATACCTCCAAATTTCAAAGCAGCGTATTCAAATGCTTTTTCGATTGACTCGGCATCCGTTACATTCAATATAACTTGCTCCACCTGGTCTTTGGAAGATATTTTTATCAATTCCGCCTGCGTTTCGTTGAGACGGTCTTGGTTAATGTCGTTCAATACGACGCAAGCACCTTCTTGCAGCAATTTTTTGGTAATTGCCGCGCCGATACCGCCACCGCTACCGGTAACCATTGCGATTTTGCCAGACAAAGCTTTTGGTTTTGGCATACGTTGCAGTTTCGCTTCTTCCAACAACCAATATTCGATGTCGAAAGCTTCTTGTCTTGGCAACGCCGTATATTCGGAAATCGCTTCGGAACCACGCATTACGTTGATTGCGTTGACAAAAAATTCGGAAGCTACGCGCGCCGTTTGTTTGTCTTTTGCGAAAGTGAACATACCGATTCCTGGGTAGATGATAACGACCGGATTGGCGTCGCGCATCGCAGGGCTGTTGTCGTGTTTGCATTGATTGTAGTAATCGGCATACATCTGACGGTATTCAACAAATTGTTTTTCAATCTTTTGCAAGATAGCTTTGCTGTCAGAAAGATCTTCGTTTGGAGCCAAATCCAATATCAACGGTTGGATTTTGGTACGCAAAAAGTGGTCAGGGCAGCTCGTTCCCAAAGGTGCGAGTTTTTGCAAATCATTGGAATCGATAAATTCCAATACTCTGTCCGCATCGGTAAAATGACCGACCATTCTTGTTTTTTCGGAACAAAGGCCACGCAAAATCGGCGCGACTTTCGATGCCTGAGCCGTTCTGTTTTCTGGACTTTCCGCTGTGATACGCGCGCCACCAAAAACGGAACCTTTTTTCTGAACGCTGTCTTCAATAAATTCGGAGCATTTTTCGATGACGTCCAATGTATTGACATAAGATTCGTAAGCGGTATCGCCCCAAGTAAACAAACCGTGGGAACCGAGCATTATACCTTTGATGTTTGGATTTGCGGCTAAACATTGTTTCAACTGCAAACCGAGGTCAAAACCTGGTCTTTGCCAGCCAACCCAACCGATTTCGCCGTTGAAAAGTTCTTTAGTGATACGTTCGCCATCTTTTGCAGCCGCGATTGCGATAGCCGCGTCTGGGTGCAAATGGTCAATATGTTTGAACGGTAAAAACGCGTGCAGAGGCGTGTCGATGGACGGTGCTTTGGAATCCAAATCGTAGATGCAGTGGTTAAACAGGTTGACCATTTCGTCTTCGTGCTCGATGCCGCGGTAGACGTTTTCCAGTTTTCTGAGTTTGTCAACATACAAACCAGCCAAACCTTTTTTGGTCAAAGTACCGATGTCGCCACCAGAACCTTTGATCCACATCACGTCAACAGGTTCGCCCGTCAACGGGTCTTTTTCCTGCGTTTTGCAAGACGTGTTGCCACCGCCATAGTTGGTGATGCGCAAATCCGAACCCAACAAATTGGAACGGTAGATCAGCAATGCAACTTCGTCACCTTCCAAGGACGCAGCTTTTTGGTCGTCCCACAAATAGTTTACGTACTTATAAGTTTTCATCTCGGTATTTGTATTTTTTACTTTTTTAAAATTAAAATTATGAAAATTGATTCGTTTAAATATTTTTTAAACCACGACGATTTGCTACGCTTTTATCTCATCGAATTGCCGTAACCCACCAGTAATACGGAAATAAAAATGATGATGATACCCAATATGACCGTTGCAAACGTTTTTTTGCCGACGCCTTTCCATTCCTTCAATATAAGTCCCCACAAGTTGGCGATCAATATGATAAACGCCATGTGCAAAATCCAGGAACTCGGACCGTTGCCCATTTTGCTTTCGCCCATTCCGTAGAAAAAGAATTGCAAAAACCACGTAATACCCGCCAGCGCACAAAAAATGATATTGGAAAGAATCGGTGTTTTTTTGTCCGTATAATTTTTGAATGTCTTGTTTTTGGCGTTCAGCATTAAGCACCAGATAAAATTAGTCGTCAATCCACCCCAAAGAATGATGATGTACGAAACATTGTTTTGATACAAAAACTCGCCTTGCCCCGGATGAGCCGCTTTCCACGCTTCGTTGGCCGCATCTGCCATTGGTTTGGCCGCTTCAATACCAAAATTGAAACAAGCACTCAATATACCCGAAACAATAGCGACCGCGATTCCCAATCCAAATTTATATTCGTCCTTGCCCGAAAGATGCGCTTCGGAAGACGTTCCGCCATGCGGATCAGAACCTGCCGTTGCAAGCGATTTTTCCTTCATCACGCCTGCTTTACCACAAACGATGATGCCGATCACGCAGACCAACAAGCCCAGCAAGACCGTCTGTCCCCAATTGGTTCCAGTAAGCAAACCGATCGTATCTTTTCCATCTGCTGGATTAAACTGATAATATATCGCAGGAATCAACGCCCCAAAAACCATACACAAACCCAATATTACACTACTTCCCAACGACACGCCCAAATATCTTACGCCCAAGCCATACGTCAACCCGCCAATACCCCAAAGTGCGCCAAACAAAAACGAATAGCCCAATACGGAACTGCTTGCATGACTGATAATGTCGGCAAAATGAGGTATGGTCAGCCACGCAGCTATCGGCGGCACTATCAGCCACGAAAACAAGCCTCCCACCAACCAATAGGATTCCCAGGCCCAACCTTTTACTTTTTTGTACGGAATATAAAAACTACCCGAAGCAAAACCTCCAATCCAGTGAAATATAATACCTAACAATGCATTCATACAGCCTACAAATTAATTAATCGTTGTCGTAAATGTAGGCACAATCCTTGAAACAGCCATCCTGTACTTTCCTGTATTAGCCGATAAAGCGTATATTTGGAGCCTTGTCGAACCAAAATAATGATGGACAAAATTTTTTACTACAAGTATTTGTTTATAGATTACTATTCGGTCACACCGTTGTATCTACAGTTGTCCAACGCAATTGTCAAAGCGATTGCGGACGGCTATTTGTCGACCAACGACAGCCTGCCTTCGCTCAACGAACTGAGCAACGAGCTGGAACTGTCCAAGGATACGGTCGAAAAAGCCTACGGCATCTTGAAGAAAAAACAGATTATCGGTTCGGTCGCGGGAAAAGGTTATTTTGTATTGGACAATAATGCGCGTCAGGAACTCAAAGTTTTGCTGCTTTTCAACAAACTGAGCGCACACAAAAAAATCATGTACGACGCTTTTGCGGCGACACTTTCGGACAAGGCCGCCATTTCTTTTTACATCTACAACAACGACTACCATCTTTTCCGAAAAATATTGCAGCAGCAGCTCAAAGAAGACGATTATACGCATTACGTCATCATTCCGCATTTTTTTGAGGAAGAAGAAAAAGCGATCGAACTGATCCAAACCTTGCCCAAAGAAAAATTGGTATTGATGGACAAAAACCTGCCGCAGATCGAAAACTGTTTTGCCGCGGTGTATGAGGATTTTGAAAAAGACATACAGGAAGCCTTGTCACAAATCAAAGACCATATTGACCGATATGAAAAAATCAACATCGTATTCCCTGCCAACAGTTACCATCACAAAGACATATTGAAAGGGTTTGAGTTTTTCTGTACCGAAAACAAAAAGCCCTACGCAATCCTCCCAAAAGTTTCGGAAAAAGACATTCAAAAAAACAGTTTGTTCATCACCTTAATGGAAGACGACCTGGTGGATCTCGTCGAAAAAGTCGTCGCGCTCGACTATAAAGTCGGCAAGGACGTGGGCATTATTTCCTACAACGAGGTCGCCATCAAAAAATTGATATTGCAGGGCATCACGACTTTTTCCACCAATTTTGAATTGATGGGCAAAACGACCGCGGAAGTCATATTGAACAATACCGGCGGCAAAACGCCCATATCTTTTTCGGTTAACCTGCGGAAGTCGATCTAGCTTTTTCGAAAATCACAGTAACTGTAGGGGCGTATTGCATACGCCCCTACAGTGCGCCCAAAACAACAAACCCGTTGCGTTTTTCCAGAAAACGCAACGGGTTTGTTGTTTAAAATCAGATAGGGTAATTATAAAACGAACATTCTCAATTATCCATTGTCAACTGATTTATTTATTGTCTGTTCCAGAAAGTAAGCTGGCTGATATTGATTTCGTTGCTACCATCCGCGACTTTGAGGATACGGACCACCAAGTAGCGTACATTGGGCGCCGTTGATGGTATATTAGTTGTCCACGGACCTTGTGCCGTCACGCCACTTTCCACATCCGTACGATGTTCTTCCGCCAACTTGACCCAACCTTTTGACTTAGCTTCCGTTTCCCAGTTTGGATCATTGCTAGCCGTCGTCGTGAATGCATTTGTAGCGTCTTCAATACCCCAAATCTGATAGTCAGTCGGATTGTGGCAACAAGTCCTGCCCACCATTTCCATTTGACTCAAGTCGTAGACTTTTCCCAAATCCATGGTAAACTGTCTTGGATAACCAGCGTTTCCGTCACTATTGAACACATCGGGATAGCCTCTGGGCGTTCTGTTTCCATCCCACATCAACTGAAACGTGGTACCGTAAGCGGCAGTCACGTCGTTTGGACGTTGAAGAGCCAAATATTTACTTCTGTCACATTGTACCAACTTGTAAATCGTTGGAAACGTATCTACCGTCAATGTCGTAAACGTATCGATTGCACTTTTCAAAGGCACATAAGATGACTGGTAGGTTACAGAAGTTCCCGGCTTATGGCTATCCAATACTACAGAACTCGCACTGGGAACTATTGCCGTTTGTTTTACAGTTCCCGCTTCATTTGTATAAGAAATTTTTGTGGTGATATTGATCGTATCGGGCTGGCTGAAATTAAGCTGAACCGTCCCGTCATTATTGTTGTAGACATAAGGCGTCGTAGGATCAGGCATACGATTATGCAAACCGCCTTGATAAACGGAACCATAAACGCGCGCATTGTCCAGTTCTCCGACAACGGATTTGTTGCCTTCCGCATCATAGGAATTGATAAAGAACGTGTATGGATATTCGTCCAGTTTGTCGATCAACACTTTGACCGTATCGGCCGGATTATGGGACGTCGCGTTGACGCTCAACGAGTCGGCATTGTTGTTCCAACGGACGACATATTTGCTCACGCTAGGATCCGGACTTGGATTCCAAGTAAGTTGAAGACGCCTGTTACCCGGCTGGTATTTAAAATTGGAAATCGCGCCAGGATAGGTCAATTCCGTACCGTCCAGAAAAGAACGATAGTCGGTTGCCTTTTTACTACAGGAAACCACTGAAAGCAATCCTGTTAGTAATAATATATTGTTTATGCTATTTTTTTTCATCTGTGTATTTTTTGTATTTCAATTGTCAGATGAAATGCAGTATTGCGTACTGCATTTCATAAAATACGTTTTTATCCGAATACTTATACTTGACAGGGGGTAAAAAAGTGAATTTGATTTTTATTTTCGGTCGGTGAGACACCAACCGATAGCGCGATTTAGTGGTCGGTGTCTCACCGACCACTTCACTAATTTATCCCTTGCTCAGTATATTTTGGCTATTGACATGTTCACCTAGGATCTCCCCAGAACGTCAGTTCCATGATATTGAAGAAATTGTCCGAACCCGAAGCATTGTGCAGACATTCAAAACGCAGATAGCGCACTTTCGGCAACGTCAAGGAAAAATCGTACGAAAAACCTGCATTCCAGAACGCCAAATCGTCATTTGTATAGGAAGGGTTAGGCAATCCGGATGGTTTAGCAGGCAAAGTGTAGACACCTAAGTTAATCCATCCTTTAGGCGTTGCGGAACCGACCGGAGGCAGATTGTTTTCGTCTGGCATGGACTCGTCCACCGGCGTATCAGTTCGTCCCCACAACACCCACTGCGTAGGTGCACCTGCCTGCCATAAAAAGTTGTTGGAGCCATCAATACCCCTATCCCAAATCGTGTAGCGGCTAAATCTCGCAGTCTGCCCCATATCGAACGTGATACAAGCTGGCCATACAAGCGGTGTGATTGGCTGTGTCGTATGATAGCCTGGCGACGCAGCAGTTCCGTTCCACATATTTTGGATATTCCAACCAAAACCTGTCGGTGCATCCGACGGAAGTACAAACGCCTGAAACTTGGACTTATCCATTTGTGCTTCATAAATAGGCGTAACCGAACTCGTCAACGTGTCCGAACGGTTTCCCCATTTGTCCGTTACATAAATACTGAACTTTTTAGGAATCGTATCGTAACCTCTAATGCTGTATGATATATTGTTCAGCCCCGTGTAATTCTGGTTGATGATTTTAGTCTGGTTCGTCACCAAGTCTGGCCCAATAGTAATGATACCGACATTGGCACTGAACTTGTTTTGCGCAGCAATATTCAATCCGCCGAAATCATTTTTCACTACCAAAGAATTTCTTACGAGTAGATAAGGCGGCGTTTCGGGATGTACCGTCACGACCACGGAATCCGATTCTACCGCTGCTCTTGACACCGTACGCAATACGACTTTGTAATCCTGGCTTTTTGCAAAACCGTCGACCGTAATCGAGTCCGAATAGTAGGACGATTTCGTTTGTCGTGTCGCTACGTCATTGATTTGATAGTCCGCCTGTACGTACAGGATATTTTTGGAATCGGGAAGCGAATAAGTAATATAGGCACCTCCATTGAAGTTAACCACCTTGATATTGGTCACAACGCCCGGTTTGGTCTTGTCATTGGAAACTACAGTGTTGAAACCGTCGCTTTTTTTACAACCAAACTGCATTCCCAATATCAATAGGCATCCTGAGAACAACCAATTTCTGCTGTTATATAAAAATTTCATATTTAAAATTTGAATTTGAGTGTATGAACAAATACGCCTGATTCTCCCCTACCAATACGGCGTCTGTACGAGATTGGGATTCGTCAACAGATCGTAATCCTGTATTGGATAGAGATAGTTTCTGATGCCGAAAATCGGTTGGAACACATTTGTCACTTGATAGAAACCGGAAACCGTTTTGTTAAACACGTTCCATCCTTGAACAGGCCCCGCCAATACGCTTTGCATTTCTTTCCAACGTCTCAAATCCCAACCAGCTTGTCCTTCAAATGCGAGCTCGATTCTTCTTTCCTGATGAATGATTTGTCTCAAACCGTCTTTGGACGAAGGTTTGGATGGATTATTGGAATATTGAGACCATGCATCAACGACACCTTTCAAACCGGCTCTTGCACGTACTTGATCCACCAAACTGTAAACATTGCCACTTGGACCACCCACTTCATTCAGACATTCAGCGTAAAGCAACCACAAACCGGTCAGACGCATAAACGGCCAAGAATAACTTTGCCAAACAGAATTGGTTCCGGCAGTCGATTGGTAAGGCACCAATTTTTTAGCCCAATAGCCCGTGGCGTTGTAACGCAACTGATCAAACGGCGCTGCAAAACCATTGACAGCATTGACATAGTTGGAATTGTTGTCGTCCAATTTACCCGAACCAAACCAAAGGCTTCCGTCAAATGCGACATCGGCATAATAGCGCGGCTCCCTGTTGAAATTGCCTTTTGCGCTTGTGTAGTTCAACTTAATGTAATAAAGGTTGGCAGAGTCGCCCGGTTGCGTTTTGTAACGGTTGGCATAATCCCATTTTTTGTCTTCGTTGATGGGGACACCGTTATTGGTATAGAAAAGTTCAGATTCGGCCAGAGGAACCGAAAAGTTGGAATACACGGCAAATACGTTTGCCGCCGCTTCCGCCGTCACCCTTGGAGACGCCATGTATTGCCATCCGAATGGAGGATTGAGCGTCCAGATCTGTTCGGCATTCCAACTGTCGACAAATGCACCTTGCAAAGTCAACAGCTGTTTCGTACTATCCGAAAGATGGATCACGCCGCCGCCCATGCGCAATTGGTACAAGCCCGCGCCTGTTGTATTGGCCGCGTCGATAGCCGCCTTGCAGGCGTCGGCCGCTTTTTGCCATTTGGCAGGATCGTATGTCGTAGAAAAAAGCGGCTGGCCATCTTTTCCGACAAAAGATGCATAATCCGGATTGCCATTGAACAATGGACTTGCTTGTGTCGCCAACGCTTCGGCTTTTACAGCCAACGCAATGGTAGCTGTCGCACGCCCAGCCTCAACTGCGGGGTTTTGTATTGTTGTAGGCAATCCAGCAATTGCAGTATCCAATAGATTGATTACATAGCGAAAACAGGAATCTACCGACTGCTGCTTGATACGCACTTGGTCTGGCGTCGCATTGACAGGAAGCGCCACGTCCGCAATAGGAATAGGCCCATACATGCGAATCAGCCAATAATGGTAATACGCTTTCAAAAATTTGGCTTCGGCGATTTCCCTTGTTTTTTCAAACGGCTGTATATCTCTCGGACGATCGATATTTTCCAAAAAAGTGTTACACTTTCTGATGGCTTGCCATAAGTTGATTCCACCACTGACCCCTTGATTGTAACCGTCCCAATAGTTCAGGATCGGGTTGGCACTATTTTGCGTTCCTCTCAATATCTGAAAAGCCGCATCACCACCTGCACCGCCCAATACCGATTGATCCTGCAAAGGATAAGGAAAAATAATTTCCCCCGAAGTCGTGAAACCTGCATTGGCACGGACATCGGCCATTTTCTGTAAATAAGAATAACAGCCGAACAAATAAGCCTTTGCTTCCGTCGCATTGGAAAAAGAGCTTTCCAATGTCGCTACGTTGTCGGGCGTCACGTCCAAGTACTTCTTACAGGATGCAAGCAACAAGGAAGGTGCAACCGCGGACAACAATATTTTTGTCAACAATTTCATATAAAAAATTTAAGAGACTTAGAAATTAAGATTGATACCGATGTTGTACACTTTTTGGATAGGGTAAGCAAACCCTTGTCCAGCCTGCTCCGGATCCCACAATTTGAAATGGCTCCAGGTTATCGGGTTCAAAGCATTGACATAAATACGAAGATTGTCCACGTACAGTTTCTTCAAAACTTTTTTAGGCAAAGTGTATCCCATTTCCAAAGATTTCAGACGCATAAAGCTACCGTCGCGCAACCACCAGGTACTTTGCTGTTGGTTGTTTTTGATGTCCGTAACCGAAAGTCTTGGCCAGAGCGCATACAAGTTTTGGTTGTCTTCCGACCAGTGACTGTCTGCATACGCCTGCATGACCTGTGCATTGTTGACAAATGGCGCCGTTCCATATTCTCCCTTACTCCTGTCATCCTGTGACGTAGCATTCATAAAGAAAGATTCACGCGCCAAGCCTTGGAAGAACGCATTCAGGTCAAATCCTTTGTAGCCCAACGAAAAACCAAAACCGTAAATAATCTGAGGTGTTGTCGGCAAACCAATAGGCACCTGATCGTCTTGGTTGATAATACCGTCACCATTGACGTCGCGATATTTGATGTCACCACCTTTTGGCAAGGTATTGTCTCCAAATGCTTGCGTAGGCGAGTTTGCAGCTTCCTTATCATCAACAAACAGACGTTCTGCGATATAGCCAAATGGTTGATTTATTGGTTGACCAGACTGGAAACGATAAGCATATTTATAGGCAGGTTCTTCCAAATGACCAGCCTTATTGGCAGTAACAGTCAAGTTGCCCAATACCGAAGCCCACAAATCATTGGTAATGTTCTGTTTGTAATCTACGTGTAGATCCAGACCTTTGGAATACGCCGTTCCCAAATTTGCTTTCAAATTGCTGGAAGCCGTATTCTCGATACCCGCCGTCACTGGTATATAGCCACGGTTGATCAATATATTGTAACGGTATTCATGGTAGATTTCCGCCGTAATATTCAATTTGTTGAACAAAGTCATTTCGACCGCCAAGTTGGATTTTTTGGAAGATTCCCAAGTCACGTCCGGATTAGGATACGCCAATATATTGGTACCGTTTAGACTAAATCCATTACTTGTTCCGAAAGTAGCACCGTCTCCTCCTTGGGGAACGACGTTTGACAAGTAGAAAAAGCGTTGTTGTCCAATAGCATCGTTACCGACCAAACCGTAACTACCGCGAATCTTCAATCGCGTAATGACATTCGTAATTTTTCCTTTCCAGAAATCTTCGTTGGAAATGACCCATCCACCACCAATAGTCGGAAACAGTCCCCATCTGTGGTCTGCGGCAAATCTTTCGGAACCGTTGTAACCAAAATTGCCCTCAATGAAATATTTGTTTCTGAAAGAATAAGTCAAACGACCAGAAAAACCTAAGTTTCTGTATGGCAACGAATAGAGTAAGGATGGCTGGTGTGTATCAGGATCTTCTGCATTGGCATACAAAGTCTGTTGACGCGTACCAACCAAAGACGCACTGACCGTATGATCCCCGAATACTCTGTTATAGTCTAAGTTTCCTTGTAGATAAAGGAATGTATTGACATCTTTGTTTCCCGGTGAATAGTTGAGGTATTCCGTAGGTTGATTATCACCTGTAACATTGTTCAACCAAGTAAGTCGGTAATTGGGCGTACCGGGAACATCACTGCCGGGAGACAAACTGTAATAAAACGGCTTGTAAGCACGTGACAAATCAAAATAAGAATATCTGTTGGTATTGAAAATACCACGGAAAGTCAAACCTTTCGTAATAAAGTTCAGGTTTTGGTTGACTTCAAACTGCGCGGACATTCTGGACTGTGAAAAAGATTTGTAACCTTTCATCATATCCGCATAAGGGTTGTCCTGCAATGCTCCGCCGATAGCCAACGAGTTACCAAACAATATATGTTGCGAAAGCATATTGGCACTGTCCGCAGGGAAATACGCCGGAAAGGCAACTGGACTTGTATGCAATACGCGGTCAAACAAATCGCTGGCAAAACCAGACTGATCATCGGTGATCGGCCCTGTATAGTCATTAAAATTACCCCACAGACGCACCACGACCTCGGTTGTTGGTGTCACTTTTACATTGACGTTGGCCCTCAACTGGTAGTTTTCAAACTTCATTCCCGAGTTGAAATTATTGACGGGATTCGTTTTCATGATACCGTTGTCCCTATTGTAGGAACCGGCGATATAATATTTCGTCACATCGTTTCCACCCTGTACGCTAAAGTTGGCACGCTGCGTGGAGGTTTTATCCTTGAATAAAGTTTTCAACCAATCGACAGCGGGGTAAGCATAAGGATTACTGCCCTGCGCACCGTCCATCGTAGCCTGTGTATTGATGATGTCGTTCGGCGAGTACAAAGGCGCTTGTCCGCGCGTAGTCAACGCTTCGTCGTACAATTGCATGTACGTAACAGGATCGGCAAGCTTAACCATTTGCGTAGGTTTGGAAATGGAATTTTCATAGCGAATGTTGATTTTCGCGCGTCCCGCTTTACCTTGTTTGGTCGTTACCAATATAACACCGTTCGCACCACGCGCGCCGTACAATGCCGCAGCACTCGCATCTTTCAAAATGGAAAAGCTAGCGATGTCATCCACCTGCAATCTTGCCAAGTCGTCTGCCGTCAACTCAATATTGTCGATCAATATCAAAGGACTGGCACTATACCCCAAAGTCGTGACACCACGTATAAAAAACTGCGCATTGTCCAGCCCTGGTTGTCCGCCACGCTGAAAACCGATAACGCCGGCAATCTGTCCCGCCAAGGCATTGGTCAGGTTACTTGCCGGAATTTTCAACTGTTCGGGATTGACCGTAGACACGGAACCGACGACAGCTTCTTTTCGTTCTTTTCTACCAAAAGCCGTTACGACGACCTCGTCTGCCTGCGCCTTAACCGCCTGCAACACGATCGTCACCTCCCTTGAATCTTTTGTGACGGTCACATGTTGATCCACAAATCCGACATAAGCGACCCAAAGGTCAGATCCGACAGGAACGTCCAATACAAATTTACCGTTGCGATCGGTCGTAGTAGCCGACGCTTGTTTGGCATTGGCGGCAATACTGACTCCTTCCAAAATTTTTCCGGAAGAATCCGTTACCGTACCGACAACGGTGATATTATCCGTTTTTTGGGCACTGACATGGTTCGTTGCCATCGCCAAAAGCAGAAAAACAACAAGACTCCATACATTGGGTAGTCGCGGGAATGCTTTCCTCGTAGACAGAGGTACCCCCAAGTAATCAAAACACCTGTTCATAAGCGAACAAATTTGAAAATGAATGAATTATTAAAAAAAAGAAAAGCAATACAAACAACCGTTACTAATACACTGGTTTAAATAGTCTTATTCAACAGGGCAACTTTCACAATCTACTATTCTATACTATACTATTCCACAAATATAAAGTTTCTTTCAGCTATTAACAAAATTTTTAGACGAAAAAAAAATGAGAAAAACAACCTTTTTTACGGTCTTTCTGTAGGGGCGTATTGCATACGCCCTTACAGCCCCCAAAACCAGAAGCCCCGTGTTGACAACACGGGGCTTCTGGTTTTTTTACATTTATTTTTATCTACTGATCCATTAATTGTAACCAGGATTTTGATCCGATGGCGCAATATCCGGGTTCAGTTTTATTTCCGTATCTGGGATTGGGAATACCATGTTGGACGCACTAACTTTCCCCGTCTGACCAGCCCATTTGTTGCGCGCTTTGATGAGCTCGACAAATTTTCCGGTACGGATCAAGTCAATACGACGCCAGTTTTCTGCAAACAATTCGCGCATACGCTCGTCCAAAATAGCGGTTCTGAACACATCTTGCGACATCGCTTTCCACTGTTTGTCACCAGGAAGCGTACCACCCCAAGCACGGGCACGTACGATATTGACCTGCGTGATGGCATCCGCGGTACGTCCTATTTCATTCAGACATTCGGCATAGGAAAGAATGACATCCGCCAAACGAAGCACAGGAATATTTTTGCCGGAATTCCACATATTGTTGATCGATAGACCTGAATGTTTGTCCGTTCTGAAATCTTCATATTTTTTGATATGCGGCATCAATTCGTCGTAATCACCTTTTGCGGTGTCACCCAAATTTTCCCACAAGACATTTTTGTAATCCGGCTTTACACCATAATACGTAAAATCATAACGAATGCCTTCAAATCTACGCTGGTCGCCCGTTTCCCAAATGCCACCGCTATCTACGCTGGAATAAGCATATTTGGTAGGAACCAATTTGTCGTAACCAGAATAGTAGCAACCATCACCAAAATAACCCTGAACAGCGCGAGAACCGATTTGGAACTCCAATTTGTTGTTGTTCGGATTGGTTGTATTGTATTGGAATTCAAATATAGACTCATTCGTATTGGGCGTATTGTAATCCCACAAAGCACTGTATTGAGTATTCAACGAATACAGTGCTTTCATTTTTTCAAAACAAGCTGCTGCTTTTGTGAAATCACGTAGCCCTGTCGATACCGGTGCGGACATATAAGCCTTCCCCAACATCGCCCAGGCGGCACCATAAGTTGCTCTTCCTGGAACTGGCGTAGCGCTACTTCCTTGCGGAATCATGTCTGCCGCGCGCTGTAAATCGGCAATAATAAATTCCCAAACATCTTTCAGCGGCTGTCTGCGCGTACCGAGCTCACTGATACGATCCAAATCGCAAATAGGAATTTCGCCCCAATACATCGCCGTTTCAAAATCAAGGAAACCACGGATAAAAGAGGCTTCACCCAATAGCTGTCCCGCATGAGAACCGGCAGTCGGATTGGTCTTACTTAACCCTTGTACGATTCTTGCCGCTTCGTTGATCAAAGGCCAACGCAGGTTCCATTGGTTGGCGATTTGCGGCAACGCCGAGTTAAGGTTGGCGTCATAGCGGTCAAACCCACCTTTTACAGGATCGCTTTTCATCTGATAAGCTCCCTGCTGGGTTTCGTCGTTACCCATCATCATAATCAGCCCCTGTTCATCGGCACGAAGATTTTTCCAATTGGCATAGACACCTTCCAAACTGGTTTCAACCAAGGTCGAGTCAGAATAAACCTGGTCTAAATCGAGCTTCGTTTTACTGGTTTCGTCAAGAAATTTGTTGCAGGACGCGGCGGACAATCCCAATATGATCGCACCTGCTATAAATATTTTACGTTGCATCATTTTTACTAAATTTTACTTGTTAAAGGCCAACATTCAATCCAAATACAAACATTTTTACCGGAGGATAACCGTAGTCACCCGTTTCTGGATCCAAACCTTTATATTTTGTAATACAGAAAAGGTTGGAACCTGTCACATAAAAACGTACGTTGCTCATCTTCCATGCATCCACAATTTTGGACGGAACCGAATATGCCAATGTCAATGCAGACAAACGTAGGAAGGAAGAATTTTGCAGAAAATAGTTCGTTTCGCCAGCTCCGTAACGGTTATAGCTTGTGTTGCCAATTACGCGCGGAATCGTCGCATTTGGATTTTCGGGCGTCCAGCGGTTGAGCAAGTCAGCCGACCCCATGCTTTCGCCAATACTGCTGATCAAGCCTTCGTAGTAACTGCTGCTTTTCTTACCACCGTAAGAATAAGTAAAGTTCGCATTCAGGTCAAACGCCTTGTAAGACAAGTGCGTGCCGAAACCGCCGTAAAACTTAGGATTGACCGCGATAGGAACCCTGTCGTACTGCGTATTGACAATGCCGTCGGGTTTGCCGTTAGGACCGGAAATATCTTTTGCAAACACATCGCCTTCGTGGATCGTTTTGCCGTTGAAGTTAAGATTTTGCCATTCAGCCTTATTAGCTTCTGTCGCAATACCGCCGGCAACCAAAGTGTAAAGCGTATTAACCGGTTTGCCCAAGAAGATGTTGCCATCTCTCTGGATCTGGTTTTCGTAGATATTGTATATTCCCGTCTCATCGGCATACAGTTTTGTCACTTTGTTTCTGTCGAAAGAAATGTTTCCGGACAAAGACCAGTTCCAGTTATTGGTACGGATGACGTCACCGTTGACGGAAAACTCCATGCCTCTGTTGTTGATGCTACCGATGTTTTGCCATTCTGTGCTGTAACCAATTGTTGGAGCCAACGCTCTATCCAACAAAAGATTGTCGTTGTTGATATCGAAGAAGTCAACCGTAATGTTCAAACGGGATTTCAACAAACTCATGTCCAGTCCGACGTTCGTTTGTTTTTGTTTTTCCCAAGTGATATTGGGATTACCAAGACGACCGTCGTTACCGATAAGTGCGTTTCCTGTATTAACGACAGAACCGTAAAGCGTCTGGTAAGCATAGTTTCCAATATTCTGGTTACCAACCACACCATAACCTACACGCAGTTTCAACTGATCGAAAATGTTCTGGTTCTGCATGAATTTTTCTTTGGTAATCGTCCAAGCCGCAGAAACGGAAGGGAAAACACCCCAACGATGTCCTTGAGCAAAACGAGTAGAACCGTCGTAACGAGCCGTACCGGTCAACATATATTTGTCTTGGTAGCTATAAGAACCACGCACCAAATAAGACATCAAACCATAATTGTAAAAATCAGAACCAATGACTCTTTTTTCCAAAGCAGCCGATCCACCTAGATCATAATAGGACAAATCGTCGCTTGCAAAACGGTCACCCTGCGCCAATGTATAGTTGGAACTTCTTTTGCTCGCACTCGTACCAGCCAAAGCCGTCAAGCGATGTCCGCCTGCAAACGTTGTATTGTACGTAAGCGTATTGTCCCACTGATAATAGGTATCGCTCCAGCGTTCTTGTTTGGCACGCGCATCGTCGTTAGATTGGCGGTGCGCTTCCTGAATATTGTGC